>Ga0207879_100127_pt1 | contig 83605 bp, 72 predicted proteins | sample LinPmetageLP24_FD_184045 | JGI IMG/M metagenome (GOLD analysis project Ga0207879, IMG submission 184045) | Marine viral communities from the Pacific Ocean - LP-24 (SPAdes) | ecosystem: Environmental > Aquatic > Marine > Oceanic | place: Pacific Ocean | collected 2009-08-30 | reverse complement strand
GATCATTTGAGGTTGGAGGTTGTACCATAAGCAGGAATGGATTGGGGCATCCGGTGTATGATGAGAAGGGTCTTCAGTTGCAACAGCATACTGCATTGGTGATTATTGACACAAATTGAGTCGTTCTCTACATCGTCTCCCTCAACCGTATGGATAATGAAGTCTTGTCAAACCTGCCTATGTAAGACGGAATCGTCCATGCTCTACACTGGTATGTGATAAGACGAGACCGGAACTCCTTCATGAACTTGCCAATACTCTGTAGTCGGTCGTCCGCACAGAAATTCTTCGGGGACCAGCCAGCTTCCTGATTCTGCAGTCTCTTGTTCTGTAGTCGGTCTGCCGAACACAAAGTCTTCCGGGATGATCCAGCTTTCTGATCCTGTAGTCTCTTGTTCAGTAGTCGGTCTGCCGAACACAAAGTCTTCCGGGATGATCCAGCTTTCTGATCCTGTAGTCTCTTGTTCAGTAGTCGGTCTGCCGAACACAAAGTCTTCCGGGATGGTCCAGCTTTCTGATCCTGCCGTCTCTTGTCCTGTGGTCGGTCTGCCGAACACAAAGTCTTCCGGGATGGTCCAGCTTTCTGATCCTGCCGTCTCTTGTCCTGTGGTCGGTCTACCGAAGACAAAGTCCTCGGGGATAGTCCAATCCAGTAGCTGCCCCAGTGGTGGCTGAAACTCAGCGCGATCTGATTCCTGGTCTGAATCATGAGAAACAGGGCAAGCCTCACCGGATGTATCCCTGTTGGCAAATTCGGCTCCAACATGTCCTCGTCTGAGCGATAGGTCGCCAGTAATGGATACAGCCCGGGAAGGAACAGACTGGCCATCAACGACACCCGAAGTTGCTGCGTTTACATTAGCTGGGGAAGGTAAACTCGCTCCAAACTCTAGCGCACGTACTAGAAATACATTGCGGATTGTCAGCGACTGAATCCACAATATGTTGCTGGTCTAGGTCTAGTCAGATAATGTTAGGCAGTCACAGAATGGACGAGTACCTGATAATAAGGCGGCTTGATACAGAAGGTCCAGCTCTGTAAACAATGGATCAGCCATGTCACTGCTGCAGGCCAGTGGGCGGTTACTTTCATGTTGTGGTTGAGACGATACGTGGCCACCTCTCTTCTCCAGTGGTCCCTGATGTGCTACGCCCGACGACTTCCTCTTTGAGCCCGTTCCTTCAACCCGTCCGCCCTCTTCGATACCTTCACGAGGGACCGCTTGAAGCACTGATAGGTTCCAACGAAACGGCTCGAGGGCGTGGCTTCGGATCTTGCTGCCAAGCTGATCAGCCCCGGTTGAGCGTGACGTAGCGCAAATTCCAGCGCTAGAGAGGATTGCAGCTGCTTGGCCAAGACAAGCGTCGCGCAGTAAGTTCTCATCTTCCCATCTAAACTGTTAGCTAAGGCGCTCAGCATGTTGATTAAGACCATACAATGAATCCGTAGATGGTGGGAGGAGAAACAGAGCACCGTCATCAAGAGCGCCGCAGAGTTTCCAGTACCTGTGTCCGATTCCACACCAACGCAGCACGTTGTCCTTGATGTGGTCAATAGTATCAGGGATCGTCTCGGACGTGTTCAGGATGTGGAGAAGACCTCCGAGAAGCTTTTCAGTTATCTTTTGTTGACCGTTTCCTATGAACAACGCAAGATCGTAGAGAAAGAGGGTGTAGTAGCGCCACACTATATGGTCCTGACGTCGTCGAAGCTGAAGGCTCTGGAGGCCCACGTAGAGACTGGACACTGCAGCTCTGATCGATACGGTGGAATCACCGATTGATAGTGTTGGGATGATACAAGCCTTCCAGAAGAGGCTCACATCAGCCTTACAATCTTCAAACCAGCTTTCGATCTCTGGGGGAAGCTCGGTGCTAGTTGTTTTGCGTATGATTGCCAACGCGACTGAACTTTTCCCTCTTGTCGTTCCACTCGAGGTATCAGAAGGCTCTATCCATTTTCGAGCAGCTGCTTTCGTTTGCGGAGACAGGGCATGGAAAATATTGCAGAGGAGGGATTGAAACTGTAAACCGTGAGCGAAGATTGATAACAGGTGCAATACTTACCTCTGGCTTCTGAATTGCTGCCTCGATCGACTCATCTTGATCGAACTGTTCAAGTTGGCATAATAGCTGTCGGATTGAGATATGTTGTCCTGGTGCTGTTTGCATGTTCGTGTTTGTCTGTTGTCTGCGATAGAATAGAAGGAGACGCAGGCCTGGCATTGAATTACGTCCTCTTGCGCTAGACCAAATTAATCAATAAGCCGGAGATATCCTGCTTATTGATTAATTTGGTCTAGCGTCAGGAGACGAAACGCGCTACCTCCAGAAGTGCAGGACGTCTCCTCACGCTAGGCCAAATTAATCAATAAGCCGGACATATCCTGCTTATTGATCAATTTGGTCTAGCGTAAGGAGACGTCCTGCCCATTGATACTTCTGCGTTCTTGGGTGCGCAGGATTTGGCATATCTGTTAGCTCCTTTCGCACTCTATCTAGTGTCTCATCAACAAATCAAAATTCCCGGGGAAGTGTTGCTCTCCCTCGCTCGTCGAGAGACCATGGATTCTTGAAAACAATTCACCTCTGTCTCTTCCTTTACGTATGTTGCCGGCAAGCCAGCCATTAGTCCTCCTTTCCATCATGCCGGCAAGAGGACGAATTGCTGGAAGAATAGCGGGGATCCAATCCAATGTATAAGTAGAAGCAGCAGAACGAGGCAACCTGCATGCGCCCTTCTCATTCCATTCAGCCTCTCACCGCTGCTTTCCTGGTTCGCCTCACTTCATTCTCCCATCGATTACAGTCTTTGGATACGGACATGACCACGATGCAGGATCTGATCCACTTCCAAGCCAGGAGCACAGATTGGTCGGCAGAAGACACAATCCCCCCCGTGCCAGCTCTTTCCCTCTCCTTGATCGCACTTGGAGCCTGTATCGCCCGCTTGGGGCTATGCTTCCGGGAGAAACGCAGATGGTCGCAGCTGGGCATTTGCTTCATGTCCACTGTATTGTCTTTGTGTATCATTGGTTTGGTGTTATCCAGGCGCTATAGCATGTATCTGTTACCTGGTTAGCTTGTGCTCAAGCTGACTGTCTAGGCAACCAAAAGCTCCAAAAGGTTTATTTCGGGGTGCTCATCCCCAATTGTGTTTGCTCTGGTCTATACGAGGTAATTGCTCTAATTGGGTATCTACAGATCTCGGTTCACTGACAGTTCAGGCCGAGTTCATCTGGAGCCTTTTATATCAGCCGAGGATTCAGAGGACTATACTCAGCGTGGGAATTGTGCTGTGTCTCATCGTTCTTGGACTTTCCGTGTGGTATAGCCGACCAGCTTCAATCACAGATATCAAGCTAATAACAGTATTAGGGCAGGCATGAGAGGCGACCAAGTCCTGTTCGCGACAATAGTTTTTCTGGTCGTCATGTGTATATTCTATGCGTTGGGTACATACAGCTATTTCCTATTCATAGTCGGGGAACATCGTGTCTCTATTCGATATATCTTCCAAGCCGGATGTGGATGTTGCTTTCTTCTGTTTGTTTCTACCACTATCCTTCTTTCATTAATTCTGGTCGGTCTTTGTTCCGGGGATCTAGGGCTTTGGGTGAGTGAAGAGCTCTTTCTACTGGCCAGGCACTAAGCAGAGATAGATCTTATTTTCCGCGACAAGTATCTCCACTGTTCGATTCCCCCTTTGGGTCTGGCGGAGAAAGCTCAACACTCTATTCGGCTGTCCATATGCAGAAAGTGCAAGCCAAGGAGTCCAAAATGCACTGCAGGATTTAGAGAGACAGAACTCCACTGGTCCACTGATTGAGGAGGGGAGAACTGAGAAAACTGGCACTGAGATCATATCCGACACCGAAGTGGTGCCTATTGCTGTAGCTGCGAGAAATGGGAAGAGTTTCCAGACGCCAAGACTTGCGGTCACTTAGAGAACGGGTCAAAAGGAAAAGGAGTTGCTTACATGTGTTTGGCTGTCCCAGGCCGAACTCAGCAGCGCGGGAATTTCAGTAGTGTTCAAGGGCAAAGTTCAAGATCAGATGACACTCAACTGTAGATAATCAAGATTTTCAGAAATCTGCCTATACCGATATGAGTTGGTGTAGAGATCTTTCTCTTTACTCATACGTCGATCATTTTCGTCTACTTCTGGTGGGAAGCGCAAGTAAAGAATCACGAAAACGACCTCGTATCAACACCCCCACGTTACCATGCATAAGAACAGGCTATTTCCCAGCTTTCAGGCGGCCAATCTATATTTTCTCTACTTTGGACACACCCACAAGACTGTACCGAACCACTGAATCTCGCTCTCACGGAAGTATCCGCTTGACATGTCGAGCATTGTACCTATTTCGGAACGACCATCTCGTCTTTTCATCGACGCGTTCTGGGCCATCCTCGAAGGGATCACCTTACTCCTGAAGGGTACTTCTATGCTCTGTGCCGCCGTTATACTCAACGCTGGGTTGCTCTTTGCGAGAGCTCATAACTTACTCATGACACCTGCTCTTTATTTTATCATCGTGCTCAACGAAATCCACAGACTGCTCTACGGCACGACTAAACCGTTACTTGATACTGCAGAAAATTCGCCTAAAGCTCGACGTCAAGAATAGTGATTTTCCACTGGGTGAGATACCTAACGAGATTGCCGCCAGAGTGCCTGTGAGTTTCCTTCGTCAAGGGTATTGTAATATGCTGACAGCTGCAGAGAATGGATAAACTCAACCTGCCTAATGTGCCACGAAAACGAAGGTCTACAAATCAGCTTGATGTTGTCTCGAAACGTGTAGAAACAGAGCGTCCAGTAGATCAACAGATTGCTGGTGAGCTTTTGGTGGGGATTGGAGATTATGGTAGCGAGGATATTGATGTTTTGAAGGAGAAGCTGAAATTTGACCAGAAATTGGGCAGAGAAGCAAAGGGGAAACCGCCAGCAGAGTATGTGCTGCGGGAAGTAACGACCAGACGGAGACTCTTCTGCTGCTCCTGCCAATACAAGACCGGGTGCAAGAGATATCAGTGCGGGGTGTGCTATCACGAGCGTTGTCCAGCATGTCTTTCGCACTGAAGCTGAGCTAAATCAGATGAATAATCAAAGCCCATTGAACTTCAACTTGAACCTGAACTGCCACGGACCGACCATTCACGTGCTCCATAGGGAAAGATCAGAGGATAGATCGCGAGTTATGCTGGATGTTGTTTAGCGAGCTTTGTAGTTCTTGGGAGATAGGCGAGATATACACAAGCCTTTGGCAACCTTCATCACCACCAGAAATGTACCATCACTTTCTTGGAATACATTATAAGCAAACGTTTCATTCTCATAATAAAAGTCGATGTCCCTGATTCCCGATCCTGCGGGCGTGCGATGCTCATTCCTTCATCGCTGCGATAGCTTACCACCTTCGCGATGCAAAGGCCTCAAGATGTAGCTTGTTCGTCAGAAGCAATTCCAGCTTATGGAAAGCCGCAAGAACATCAGGTAACATACACACCGTTGTTGAAGATGCAAGCTAAATCATGGGTATTTAGGGAGTTCACGATATAATCAAATCTTATGAAGAAAAGTTATATTCGAGTATTCGCCAGACCAACGTCCCTTCCAGCCAAGCAGCAACATACCTCCTACCTCCACCAAGCCCCCTGATATTACCTTCCGGATACAAGAGAACACGAAACGCGTCTCGGGAAAGCATGCCACAAAGATTCAAAGCACCAAGGAAAGCTCGACGGCAAGTACAACCAGCAGCCAGGAAACTAGAAGTCGTTCGAGGAGGCCATTTTCCAGCCGAAACGATTCAAGCGGCCGAAGGACAAGAAATTCGTGCGCTCGGCGTGCAACGTGCTCGGCAAATCGTGCCCATTCCTGGACCAAGTACACAATTTCAGGAGTCTACTTTGATCTGGCCATCATCATATCAAGGAGGCAAGGCGCTGGCGACGAAATGGAGGGATGATCAATGTACGGAGTCTCGTTCAAGGATCGGCACCAAGCGTGCTCTGGTGCCTGGAGACGACCCCGATTGGCAGCTTGGGCACCTTCAGTGGACAAATGCAGCGCCTGGACGACTCAACGTGATATCCATGAGTGAAGATTTGCAGAAAATCTGCCCGATTGCGACCTTGGTTGGAATACTGCCACTCGAAACTTCTGAATTGATGCTGAGAGGACATCAATTGTCTGGTAAAAATCCCGGAGGTCCGCCATGGGTTTCCATTGATCGAACCTGTAATATACCACTTCCTATGGACATGCTTTGGTATTTGGTAGCAGATGCAGGTTGCTCCCCTGCCGTATCGATTCGTATGGTGGGTATGAGGTACCCGGATTTCCCCTCCGTTTTTTTATCCGACAGAGTACAAGCAGCTCAATGGAACACCATATTCGACCCTCATGATCCTAACCGGCTTATGGAGGAAATGTTTCAAGGAGTAACGCGATACAGCGATTGCCAACCTCGAGATGCCCTTGAACAAGACTGGGTATCTATGATTCACAAGATGGGTATAAAGATGAATGAGCGTACTTGTGCGCATTTGAGCATGGCTAGTCTATGTATCTGTACGCGGGAGGAGCGTATGCTCCGGCACTTGTTTCGAGGAACATCACAATTGGAGAAGGATAGGAATGCAACAGCATCAGCCTTTGAGGACGAGAATTTCGAGGCACTCAAGAAGAGCATACTAGGGCAGGATGGCCAATGCTCTTGTCCACGCGTTAGCGTTGCTGTTGCTGGAAGACCAAGACACACCTGGTTTGCCTCTGTTCGCCATCAAGGAAACAAGGAAAGACTTCCCAAAGTTCTTGACAGGCAGCCAGGGACTGCTGGAAGACCTATGGGTGAAATGCCAGATGCTGGGTCAAACTATGACAAGTATTTACTGGATTTGGCGTCGATGGATCGAGAGTATCAGGGCCGTATTGCTGAAGAGGAAATGAAAAGCAAGAGAGAATCCTCAAGTCATCAAGTGGTATCTATTGATGAGTAGTAGGCGATGAATATTCGGTATACAGTATGCATCTGCCATCTGACGTAGCCAATGAATTTTCTACAAGCTTGCTGCTTCGTGACAGTCGATAATCTGGTATATTGTCCACCAAGAAGGCCTCTTGTATTGACCGTACGGAGTTGTGTATATGCATGCTATGTTATTAACATGTCTCGCTTCGAACCGACTCTGTCACAGCATCTAGGCTGGGCCGTAGCTGTTGGTGATTGCCTTGCTTGGAACAGAATGGTCTTTCGGGCATATAACAACCTTTCTCCCTTCTGCAACTGCAGTTTCTCCAGATCGTCCAAACTCTTCAGTTAAGACTGCATACATATACGACTTCTCATAACGTCGCATTCAACAAGCAATTCAGAATGTCTCAGCCTCGCCGGATTTTCCTTCAATCCCCATCTTCCCTACAGCCGTTCATTGAGGATATGCCGTTCACCTTCCATTTCGCCGCATTTCGATCTCTGATGGCCGAATGCTCAGAACTCTTGGCACAGTCCTATACCGAAGGACCCGTACCTGCATTAAAAGGCCGTACGACATCCGAGCTCGATCCTTATACGATGGCTGTTGTTGGAATACTTCATAAGCAGACCACTTCATTCGGAGAGCAAAGTTCGTGGCAGATAATGGATGGAGGACATGAGATCACAATGTATGTGTGCTGGGACCTCCTCTTACTTGCGGCTCTGAGACTCCGACTAGATTTATCGAAGTTCTGTTAGAAGAAGATCCCCAATTTACACAGCTCCGACGCCATGACCAGTTCCGGGAGCTTGTACGCCACTACTGGAGCTCGCTGCTACCTTCATACATTAAGAGGCAGTATACTGCGGATCAAGAAGTCAGGGACTATATCTGTATAGTATTCTACGTTCACTGGATCAGACAGGACCTGTCAACTGCAGTGGATCCACGGTCAGGTACCAAGACCACAGATGAAAGGAGGATAATTGCTCAACATCTTGGACATCAGACTCGCCAAGCACTTGGCTGTTTTCTGAACATGGCAATGGGATATGACAAAGATGTAAAATAAAGGAGCGAGAGATACATAAAGAGAGGGTGGGTAAAGGTAGGGAACCGGGTGTGGGCTATCTTCAGTCAGCGGAGACTATGAATCACGTTTGCCAATCGACACTGGCCATCCCTGGAGCAAATTTCCTTAACAAGAGACTACGACCACCTGTGGCGAAGGTCAGTCGAAATTGTATATAATACCGCAGTTTCCATGCTTGAATAGCACAGACTTTAACCTTCAGTCCGTATAAGATGCCTAATCGTGTCAGCTTAGGGCCTTGCCCTCCAGGCACTTTGTCATCGGCCGCGACCATGTACGTACGACAGGAATCGCTTCGATTGTTATATGACTAACTACGAGACATAGTCTCCTTGAGATCTCTCAACCGAGAAAGGCCGTAGCAAGACAACCTTATGAAACAGCCGTCAGATTTCTGTTGTGGAGGTGCTGCGAGGTAAGAACGTCCTTGGGCAACATAGCTACATCATGACTAAACACTTAACTTACAGTGTCAACAAGAAAATTCTGTCATCAACGCATACTGTCAGGGTACTTGTGACTTTCACCATAAATGCGATGAGTGCATCCGACACAATTAGAAGTCTTGAATAGAAGAGATTGCAAACACTGGATGCACAAAAGATGCATTAGCGTGTATTGAGATGGATGCAAGATGAGGCATGGGTGGATCGCAAGAGGGGAGACTAGACGGAATGTACACGTAGAAGATGATAGAACATATAGAACTCCACAAAGGGACTAGGCATAGAGAGTTTGCAACTAGATACCCGCTTCTAAGAGCTGCTTATCTTGCTCTGTTCCTTGTAATACTTACGGGCAACAACGAAGCAGTATCATTAACTGTAACTGATTCGCAAGTGACTTGGCGATTGTGATCCGGTGAAGCTAGCTTTCTCTCCACGCAGCCACTAAACAGTCGATCGAGGAAATTGAGTTTCTTGTACCTGAATCCCGCGGAGGCTGCGCAAGTATGGACATCCGAATTGTAGGCTAACAGTCTACCCAAGGATGAGTGGATCAGCTACCTGATTGTTCTATCTCTGATGCGAAATATAGGGGATATCGAAGAATATAAAGGTGCGGACTACCCAACATTAGCCACTCATCTTCAAGCAGCAAGTACTTTCGTACCAAGTCATCCTCAAGCCTAGACATCTGCCAATGTTAATGCCAACATATTGCAACCACTCTTTCGATCTCTTGAAATCCGAGTCGACACTGATTAAGTGGTTTTGCGGCAAATGCTATAGCAGGCCACATTGGTACATCTTTGAGTGCAAGTATTGCAAGTTAAAGACTTGTCAGACCTGTACGAATAAGTCATAGAGGCTGCATTTGTGAATAGCAAGCCTAGTTTTGATCAGTAAGTCAACATCATTCTAGGTGCGCCAAATCCTGCTAAAGATCCACATGCTAGATATGCAAGAATTTCACGACTCGCGAGAAGGCTCGCAAGGAGAACAACAAGATATTGCTACTTTCAAGCTCTTTCCTCTGTTGGCTAATGAGCTTCAACATCGGATCTGGGAGGAATCCTTTCCTCGATGACGAATCTTCGATGACGATACCCTCAGACTTCTCAACCCTCAAGACGATATCATATATTCCTACCTGACTTCTTATGCACTATATGTTTGCCACGCCTCACGAGAATTCACCCAGCGACGCTTTCGTCGGAGCTTTCTCTTCCGATCATGGCCGAAGGGAAAAATTGGACGTGTGATCTATTTCCAACCGGAGTACGACGTTCGTGTTTATCAAATGTCACAGCTACATTGGCGACAAGATGGCCACTGCTTGTTCAGCTGTGTTAAGATAGTTGCAGATGTCGCTCCGGAGGATTTCACTGGCAATATCGGATTTGGGCTTAGAAGTATGGAGTTTTGTGAAAAGTTTCCAAACCTTAAGGAGGTAATCGTTACGAATCGCCACCTGAATCTGCACAGAAATTTTACGACACAGATGGACTGAAGAGCAATGGCAACGAACAAGCGCGTATCAGAACGATTGGGACCGAGACTGGAAGGCTGCGGAGAAGCTTTTCCAAGAAAGAGGCATTCGAATTCAGTGGTCTTCAGAGCAGCCTGAGACGGCTATGGACAAGAAAAGATACATTACAACCTTCCATACGTGTCTCGTTGAGGAATCCGGCAACATACTAGTCAGAACTAGCTCAACACCTGGACGCTGGGGAGGGAGGGTGAGCTGGCGCAATGATCAAGATGTAGAAAAACAGAAAAGGCTACCTATCGAGATAGTGGGAATTGCTGTCAAAGAACATGAAAACACAATCCATTTTCTTTCTGCTATGATATTTCGCTATCCAACCTCATCCATGACTTCCAAAAGGGTGCAGACATAGAGAATACCGTGACATCGCTGTTCTCCCTGGACAACTCCATTAGAAGCTGCCTCTGTCAACCTCCTCGATGATTCTGTACCTTGGAACTCAACGCGATGCAGACATTATCTTTTCTCATGTTGAGCTCAGGAAGACTGGAGTTTATCAGGCCTCGATACGCTTGCCTATTAATGATCAGTCAGAGTATGCAGTAACGGAGACAAATAGCTTGCCTTGGTCTTCTGGCACTGAGAGTTGCCGCCTGACTTTTTGGATGTTTCGATTTGCTTGATGCGGGGCCATATCGACTGGAAGGAGGAGGGTAACAAGTGGGGGACATATTGCCGCTGAGGTCGATGGCTTGGAGGTGGGAGGAAGGGTCGGGAATGGAGCATTAGATGAGCGGTGGTCGGTGATGAAATGCGCTAGGGTTTGGCTTCGAAGGCAACGGCTACAATTTGATCATTTAGCGATCGCAGCCTCACCCTTCATCTGGATTCATGCTATCTTAGACGGAGGATTTCGAGCGACTGGTATTGGATCAGAAAGTTTGCGGATCGCAACGTAGGCTGCGCCGATGAGCAGACTTAGTGCTAACTAAATAAAGATTAGTTTGATATTCTGGTTCGCGGGCTGATCCGTACGGTGATATTTGACAAACCCCACTTACCGAGGGAACGCATCAACCCAGCGGCACCCCTCGATCCGCATCACCTCCTGAATGGGCTTTTTGGCTGCCTCATATCTGTGCAGGTGCATGCGGCCAAATTTGACGCGTTCCACGATGCATTGTGTGCGATCGGGGAGGCTGTGTTGTGAGTCACACACTGTCCAGCAGCGATTGGAATGCTCTCTGGGACATTTGGGAGTGGTAGAGTGATAGTAGCGTCAAGAATTTTAGATTTAAGAAGGATGAGTGGAAGCTGTCATGGGGTAGCACGATATACAAAACCGAGGGCAAGGTTTGAGAGCGCCGAAGGGATTAATGAGAAGCTGTCGATACCTGTAAATGATCAAGAATCTGGCACCTGCAGTGAGGACTACCTAGCTTTTACTATTCTTGAAATAAATAGAACATCTGTATATCTGTATTTGATTGTCCAAGTCCTCCCGAGCTGCGGAGAAGTTACCAATTGCGATGTGGCTGCCATGTGGCGCATATTGAAGAAGACGCTACTGTCGTCGGTACTGGCTCTGCATTACTGCGCTCGGCCCCACAACATTTTGACAACCGTAGTCCCCTCGGCGTTCACGAGGCGTGCTTGTGAACTCTGAGAACGCGGACGACGACCACCTCATCCACCACCGCAGCCCAGTACCTACACGGCAAATACCCAGCCTGCGCCTCCTGCATATGCGTGACGACTTACAATCCGCACACAGCATACGTGTTGTAGCCTCACCTTCTACCCTCGCCAATACGCTCGCCCAACATCTTCTCCTGTTGACATGGCTAGGACAAGGAACCGTCACCTCGAATCGTATCGTAAAACGCAACTACTGCAACGCTTCACGTTACTAGTCACGAATGTGGTAACTCAGCAATACCTCAGCAAAGCTTTCGTACATCTAGCGGCGCTATATTCCTTTTCAACTTCTGCATCAAATTTAGAGAGTCCATAACGCTCGCAGAAGCACACACGCTTCGATTCATCGCAGAGCATACCTCTATTCCCGTACCCAAAGTATACCATACTTTCACACACCACGGCAAAATTGGAGTTTCAGCGGCGTTGGACGTTATCAAAGGGCCAACTCATCGACTGTCATATAAACTTACTCAATATATCGTCTCACAACTTTGAGATAACTCCGCCGCCATTGCTCAGCTGCTGCTCACCACTCCACGATGCAACACGCGCGGTCAAAGTCGATGCATTAAAGGTCATAACAGACGCCGGCTGAGATCTAGTGCGCAAGCCAATAATTACTGAGGTGGATGCCGATCTCGAAAGTTGCCTTCGGTTCCAAATTTGCAGCCAAGCTAGGGCAATGTCTGGCTGGCACATGGATAGCACGGCACCTATCACCTGGGCTAGGTCAGGAGCAATACCAGTTACTCGATTCTAGATGCAAGTACTTGCACGACCGGGAAACCGTCACCGAAAGGTGTCAAAGGCAACGAAAGGCCTACCACAAGCGGCGACAACGGTGGCTTATGTTGTCGAAACGGGGGCCGCATCAGGCCACGGGCTCAGGTGAGGCTATAACGTCGAAGGTCAATGATATTTCTGAACACGGTTTCGAGACACATGACTAATTGCACTATATAGCTGTACATACAGTTCCTGTCCTGATCACCAAATAAGAGCAGTCGACCTCCATCCTCACTGGCATCCAAATTCAACGCTTCTCAAAACGTCCTACGACATTACGCCCATAGCCGGGGATCTGTTAGGGCTATCCTTCAGCAGGTCCATAGAAATCAGCAAGCCTTTCTTGACACTGTACCGCGATTCTCGACCTTCAGAAATCCGGTCCCGCACCATCAGCCTCTTCATTGAGAACACAGCTTTACCCCAAGTACCCCACGCCCTATCCTCAGCGTCTGTTTTGAATCCATCAAGAAAGCGCAGTCTCTCATCCCGGTCCTCACTTGACAAGTGCGGTGGCACGAGCGGAGTGGTTAACTTCCCTGACCATAGCGCTCCATCGACACACTGCCAGAAGTCGAGGTCTGTTGACCACTTCTGCCAATTGTACATCTGACTACCGTGTGCAAACCGCCGGTCCAATGCCGCAAGACGCTTGAGCACGTCATCAAAGCTGCGAGTTGCAAAGATTCCCTTGATTAGGTCAAAGTTCGCGGCGAAGGCATCATATGGGGCACCCGCCTTCTGGTTCAGGCTGCTAGCAACGATCCAGTGCGCTAGTGGGTGATATCCCTGTTTTAATGCCTACATCAATCAGTACGCGGTTTCGATGGACTTCCATGTTTACTCACTTTCTCGACTTTAACATAAATCTCCTGTATCCTAGGGCGATCTTGATATTCCGTACGAAGGTTTTCGCGTACATCGCATACGGCATCGACTAGACTGTTGAGAAAGTGCGCCTTCGTGCTATATCCAAGGGCGCACTTCACGAAGTCGGAGAAGGGAATTCGAAAGATCGCCTGGCACACGGTCGCATGGAATTTGGCCGCGATCTCGGAAGGGATCCCTTCCAGTGGAGGGTGCCAGTTCCAGTCCCATGGAGCCTCGCCGCACCCCGGTGGCATTCGAAGCAGCCGCCAGATTGCATTGGCCTTGCAATCAACTGTCAAAGCTTGGGGGTTCGCACGTTGGTCCCCGGAGAGGTTCTGATGTCTGGAGTGTAGCGCGAAGAGCGTGTCGAGATCGGAACGTTCCTTCAAGTAGCCCACCATCGCCATATCATCCACACCGGGAATAAGCGAGCAGATGACTTCCACTTTACCGGTGTTTTTAGTGGTCACTACCTTTCGCTGAGCTTCTGCCTCCCACCACCTAGTTTCAAAACGAGAAGGTCCCGATCCCATATTTGCGAAGGGCATCAACGGGTTGGATGCGACAAGCGAGAACAGAGAGTTATCCAGGGGCCTAGTAGAGAACAGTAGAAGATTCTTGCGGAAGATCAGAGCCAAGAGAATCGTTAATGGAGGAGCAAGAGGTATGGAGGATGATGAGGGTTGATGGGGGAGGGCGGTTTGTGAGGGGAGAAAGACAGACGCCGACCAACTTATACAGTATCGATCCCTCGATGTTCGCTCACCCTAGACGGATTCGTATCTGCACAATGGAAGTAGTTCCCTGAGAGCTGAGGCAGTCTGCCTTATGGTCCTGCATCAAGGAACCACACAAAAGGCTAACGGGAATCCCTTGGACACGCAACCAACCTACGCCACCTATGGAAGATGCTCTAACCGCTGCAGCCGCTTCTCTGCCCATCTAGGGGGTGCATCTGTTATCATACCTGTCGATGCTGGCCAATTCTGCCTCGGACTGGGTTGTGATATCACCTGGCGTTGGCTGTGGTTCGCGTCATCGAGGTAGGATTGGGCGTCATTGAAAGCAGTCTCCTTTGGCAATGAGGTAGATGAAGAACTTCAGGAAGTTATTCCCTTTATCAAGTGATAAGAGAAGCAGCAAGTCTGGTAATTTGTCGCCTGCGATACTTCGAATTCTCGAGCCTAGAAGTACATGTGACAACAGAGGATCAAGCGATTCTAGCATATCGCCGAAAGGAGATCGATGCCAGCGAATATTCTGTAATTGTATGTGTTTCAGTCATCCACTTTTGCCTTCCAATCAGCCACGGTTGTCGGACCTTCCCAGCCTGTTGCCCACCTCCATAACTGGCAGCTGACCAAGCGGGCGGTGCGGCATGAAGGATATATCCAGGGCAGCCGAACCCCGAGGAAATAGTTTTTCTAGGGGGAAGGTCTAGTCATGGAAAATGAAGCCTGTAGATACGTTGCAGTACCAAAGATCCCGGTGATCGTCCGAGTCTACTGGAACGGCGACGGCAGAGCATTCTGCATGGCAGTGCTGCGCCGAATCCATGGACTCGCACACGACTCACAAATGCTATATCTGCTGTTCCATCAGCGGATGGACTTGCCATTGAACGGCTACAATGGGGTTTGTGAGGATTGCTGTAGTGCAGCAGAGAATTTCAGGACCTGCAGCGCCGACAGCGCCGATTATCTGCCTGGGCACGAATGCAAGCACATCAGGAAGAGAGGGATGGAACTCATGCCATGCAGTTGGGGCTCCTGGGTGGTTTGCACCAACTGCACTCGCAAGTACCTGAGAAGTGTCCCTTGCTTGCTACTGCGCCGACTCTGTCTCTTGAACAAGACGGTCCTATCGGGTTTCTCCGCGTCATATATCTTTGGGCTAACATCCAAGTAGGGGCAGCCAACAGGCTTTGTGGTGGGTGATACGACGCCCATCGCATCTGGCGCCACCTTTCTACGCCATTTATATACAGCCTATGGGCGTCCATAGCCCCAGCGCTACCAAATTATGGTCGTCGGTGCCGAACTTCTTTTTAAGATACGGCATGAGTCGACATCTGCCATGGGGAGCACCAAAGCTGGCAAATAGAGGGTTCATGTAATCACATTTCCCAGGACAATATCATGGCGGACTGTCACTTTCACGATGCCCTTTGGGGGGAGAGAGGGGTATGGATGTGTCTGCATATGCACGAATGGGAATACCCTGCCAGCCATCACCCCCACCCATTTTAAGATATAATTGGCATATGGTGAGTTGTGGGTACGACATTGTCACGGTTTCGCCATCAAAGGGGGGGGGGGGGGGCTTGAGACGGATCACCCGACGCAGGTGGTTAGGGAGTAGAGATCATCCAACCACTGTGGACCTCACCGGCTCAAGCTGATCTCGCACCTGGTCCCTGGCAGGATCTGCACAGCTACAATTATTCTTAGACTTGCATTCCTACATCCACGTCACCAAAGAGGCACCAGAGCGCGGCTGCAGGAGTCGTCGGCGCTTCCATTAGGATAAGCTGAGGGCAGAGACGTCCGCTGGTCTCCCTCCCGTGGCATGTGATACCATGGAACAGGGAGTAAGATGCCGGAGAATAGAGACATGCAGCCACTCCTCAACTCTTGATCTACACAAGCGGCGCGAAAGAAGCAGATTCGGTGGTGGGGGCGGCCAAATTCGACACCTTACTAGCCAGTATGCACAACAATCAAGGTTGAGGCGACTAGGGAGGTACGGAACACATGGCCACTCCTAGAACAACAAAGCAGTCTTCGCACAGGCATTTTTCAGAGGCTGGTGACAAGGAAGTTGTGGCAGAGACCAGCTTCCACGTGTAGCGATGTGGATTGAAGGGGGCACCAAAACATGGCTAACCGAGAGCTTCAAAGGGGACGGTCACGTGTTATCAATAGCAAAATATCCTCAGCAGCACGGCAGAACTACAGGGCAGACTTGATTTCCTGTGCAACCGTTCATCATTTCATCGAAAATGCCCGAGGAACATCCTTCCGCTTACGGCCACTCCGAGTTGGAGTGTCCACCTGTGTAGTGTGGACGGGACAGTCCAACATGGAGAAGATTCGCATTCTCCCACTACGTAAGCCCAGATATGCGAGTGACTTCAAGCATGCCTCTCCAATGATTTGAAGGGAGGTGCAAGTCGTTCGCCACACTTCTTCAACCCCTACTCGCCTATTAATCTGGCTGTTATTCGTTTCGTGCCAGAGATTGTTTGGTCAATGTTGGGGTCCGTTGATGATGAGTACGCATGGATCGAGCGGGCGTCAATCCTTGGTCTCCATTCCTAAGGTTCTCATCGAGACTCCAACCGCCTTGATTTCCTTGCATATACGAGAAGCCCAACAGTGCCCGCTATACTAGCATCAAAATCCTAGTCGGGGAAGCTGTTCAGTGCGTTGGCATGGCTGTAGGGATCAATACTATCATAACAGGGGAAAAGTTGTGGGATCGTCAGCCGGATGTGAAAGAAGTCTGCAGAAGAGGGTGGTACCTCATGGACTGCGGACCGTGGTGGCCCCGAATTGCGCAATGTAGTGTTGAGCAGGAAAGATCGGGTTCCCCGACAAACCTCGCCAACAGCCCGTTCACAAGGCGATAAGCCCTTCCAGACCACGGATAGCAGGAGATGGCCAAGCCTCCTCTCAAAAAAGATTCTTGACGAGCCATTTAGTTTGGCATCAGGCGTCTATCCTCGATCTTCATCCCCCAAGTCCGTGGTTAGAAGGTAGATTGTCACAAGAGGGTGTTCGGCGTTTGGTTTCAAGGCTGGAGTGTCTTGGCCGCAGAAAGTTCAAGGATAACGCGGAATCCATGCAATTTTTGAGACACTTTTGTGTGCATCTATATCGCACTACTAGGATGTAGAAGGGACATAGCCCCGAGTTCGAGGCACTTTCAAGCTGAAAATATCTCATGTCCCACGTCAGCTCCTCGGAGGGCTTTCCCGGCTGGAGGCAAGTAGAAAACAAGAAGCGAGAACAGATGAGGACGGCGACCTGAGGCCTCAAGGCAGACCGGATCCACTCGGATTGGCGTTCTGGCAGCATAAAAGGTGGGTGACTCCTGTTACCACGATGCTGTCACTCCACCCCCGCTCCATTTTATTCATCTTTACGTTCCTCGGCCAGCAGTATGACTTCACCTCTCCAGCAGGAAGCTTGTGCCTTTAATGGCGGTTCTTCACCTGAATTCTCCGTTAAGGTAAGAGATTGATGACACTCAAAGGCATGTGTTATGCTGACAGAACAGGATCTTACAACAGGAACCAATGACGGACAAGACCCAACAGCAGAACCTACCGTCGAATCCTCTGCAGCGTAAGTGCGCGATATTAGCTCATTGTCACACGTTTTGCTCAACTAATTATTAGGGCTGCACTTCGGGATCTTGCACAAGGGATAAAAGAACCACGCAAGATTGACCTTACCGCTGAACAAGTATGTTAATAGGCCACACACTTACTAATCTATCTCGTTATTGACCAAGCAATAGGGCTCAGTATCACTGCTGGGCGAAAACAATCATATTACACAGCTACGAGGTCTAGCTTCTCCTTTGCCGCTTCAGTTGTGTGCTAACGGATTCTAGTTGTGATAGCCCAGCTCTGTAGAAAACTACAAGAGTCCTCGGACTGGTTAACTCCACAATATATGACTCTTGAGCTTCAATTTCATACTCTGACTGGCACCGTTGGTGAGTTTCTGTTCCATTCATGCACGCAAAGTAGGTTCTCACACTCAATGTAGAATATATGAAAGAGCAAGAGACAAGCTTGAAAGCAAGGCAAGGTAAGTACCATGACTTTAGAGACTTGATAGAAACTTACTTCAATCTGTTCAGAACAGATCGATGTGCTCCGTACGGGGAATCTGGCGCTTCATGGTTTGCGATGGATTGCGTCTTGTGATAGTACGTGGGCTGAACACTTTCCTAGAAAAGGTCCGCAGGTTTGAAAGAGACTGTACGGATGCGGCTCGTCATGTTTCGATTCTTGGAGAGAATATCAGGACTCTACGTGGTACGTCCACGTTCAATTGCATGGTAACAGATCCTCATTCGATATAGAGGAACGGAAATGGTTCCAGACTTCCTTGGACCGATACCAGATCTCCAATGAGGGGCTTAGAGCTGGAAATCAACGACTTCGGAGTGAGCTTCACAAGGAGACTTGCATATCTGAGGGGGAAACGGGATCGGAAATCGGAGCTCAGAAGAAGAGGAGTAGACAAGCTATCATCGCCGCAGCTGGTGATGCAGTTGACGTAGACACGGCAGGTCGGGAAGGGAAGCGGGCCAAAATGGCTACGGATTCTCAGTAGTACAGTAGTCAGGTCAGTCGCTGAGCTGGTTCGGCTTTCGTCGGAATGCTAATTATAGGTAGTGAGAAGTTCCGTGACGTCTCATGCGACTCACGTCCTGTAAATGTCTATTTTACAGCTAGGCCATATAGCACCGACCTCAATCAGAGTAGAGTTTTCTGGATCCTAGCAACAAGCCTGTGTATTATGTCACGCCATACCCTGGAGGAGCCTAGGAGAGACAGCGGAGGGGGCGGGGTACGTCCCGGCCAAGCACAGAAGTACAGCCCAGGATCCTGCCATTGGCTTTCTGCCTGCTTGCAGGTGAATCAGTCACGGGGTCTCCATTTCTCTGCTGCCCCAAAGGATCCGCTCGAGTATAAGAACCATTGCATCCCTCCTCTTTTCATCTCATTCCTCTCAACCTCAACATTTTTCCTTCCTCGCCAGATTTGAAGAATCCCTGGATATTCTCTTGTACCTACTGTCGTGCAGCCTCGCCACGATGAAATCACGTTCTGTCTCAGCACATGCTTATAGAAACCAGGAAAACGATGTTGATCTGGCTCCTTTCTCGAAGCCCAAGAAAAGGAAGTCATGCCGACAGGATGGTTCCCGAGGTAAGACCTCCTGAAAGTGCATCATCACGTCTCGCTTATAAGTAAACAGACCGACCAATCATCATCGATGACTCCTATTGGCCGGAGCGAGAGCCTAAGCGAAGGCAATTCGGACATCAACAAAGAACTCAGCACACCGAGGGGCCGATTCGAGTCCCAGTGCCAGCGGACATCGTCCGGGTGAGGGAGCTCTTGCGATCGAGCAGCAAGGTCGTTGTCATCAGTGGAGCAGGCATATCGGCCAATGCAGGATGTGAGGTAGCATCGGTGTACACCCTGCTCAATGCTGACTTGATCCAGTCTCTACTTTTCAGCAGATGCGGAAATCCAAACGCGTCTCTTTCCATCGATCCCTTTATTCTTCGTCAGTCGAGGCAGCCCAGTTCCATTCCACGATCTGTGGCATGTTTGCCCGCACCAAGTCAGACGTGTGTCAGCCTACACCATTCCACAAGGCTATGGCCACCCTAGCCGACGATCACCGACTGGTACTCCACATCACACAAAACGTAGATTGTATCGAGAAGCCACTAGCGAATCTTGATGCCAAGACCGTTCGTCTCCACGGCCGAGTTGACCAAATGAGGTGCCAGAAGTGCAATTGGGTTGGTGGGTTTCAACCTGGCCTTTTCCAAGCTATAGATCTACCAAGTTGCCCGAGTTGTGTGGAAAGAAATCAGGCCCGGGCATCGCAAGGCAAACGAATACTGAATCCTGGGGGGCTTAGACCCGACGTGCTTTTGTATGGCGAGCCTCACCCTGACGACTCGGGCATCTTGCAAACTATCCAGAGTTGTTTGAAGACAGGACCGGACCTGGTCCTCGTCGTTGGCACCACGTTAAAGGTGCCAGGAACCTTATCAATAGCAAAAGATTTCTGTCGCACCACTCAGAGCAGGGGCGGTATTGCTGTCTGGATTAGCAAGGAGGAGCCTCTATCAAAAGTACGACATCTTTTTAATTATGTGTTTCGAGGAGACTGTGACGACCTAGCTTGTAAGTATCTCAGTTATCCCATTTCCCAAACAAGTGCTTACATGGCGCAACAGAATTTGTGGCTCGTCGAAATTTCGAGAATTATTCGCTATCTGAAAGCCATGCTTCACTTATAGTATAGCACTGTGGACTTTCCATGGATTTCACATGTTTGACCGACTCGGATCATCAGTTCTAAGAAAGGGTTGCCAGTTGCGCCCTCCCCTGTCCTTACTTGCCGATTAGGAAACCCACCCCCCGTGACCACAACCCATCCTCTCGCGCTCCTTTTATCTATCACAACGCCACAAACATCTGGGTAAACTCGTATGTGTTCTCCCGTGATCTCATGATTTTTCAAGTTCGATGTTCACTCTCCCAGCAATCTGCGTCTGCGTTAGTCGATCTCTTGCACTGGTAGTCATCGAAGACGGGAGTTGTCTAATGCCCTACCAGTCCCGCAGCAGTACTTCTTAAACTTTGCTGATCACTCGTAGTCCTTAGCGCACTACTTAGGTGACCAGCAGCATTTACTATTATGTTGAACTTGACAGGGGTGCCATGTGTGCGTGATGTCAGCCAGAATATGTCCCAGATGTGTTGCTTTAACACCTGAAAGTCATACAAATTGCCTCCAGTAATGATGGAGACCATTTTGGAGCTGCAGTACACATCTGTCAGCTCAAATCTGAGAAATGATACGCCGTCGATTCCTGATACTGCCATATACCATTTGTAGAAGTCTGGCGACGTTTGCCCGACCAAAAATCCGGCGTGATGAACAGTCTCTGGGAATGGCATTCCATCAGCGCGAAAGACGACTTGGACATGCCTTTGGAACGTCTCTAACAGTGACCGCACCTCGACCAGTGCACTTTCAACCCGATTATCAATAGTGAATTTCACAGCTGGTGGCTGATGATTGTCTTGGGGCACTACCAAGGACTCAGGTCGAGGTAGGGAGGAAGGTAGCGGAGGGAGTGTCCTGGGAGTCAAGTCGTTGTGCTCAGAGACGCACGTCGAGGGCAGAAACAGTCCCTTGTTTACTTTTTCAGCCTGTATGTTTGTGCAGACAGTGGGCGCCGCCGCCAGCGAGGGATGACCATCTATTTCGGCCGTCGATGTGCTCTGCGTGGAATCTGTGACCTTGCTCAGGGTTTGTCGTTTACTTTGAGGCTGCTCTGCTTCCCCATTGAGCAACGACGGGATCGAAATTGGCGCAGGATACTGGGAGATCAGCCAACGTACTTCAAGTTAAGTCCCCTTAAAAAAGGGTGTCTAAGACTTACTCGATGGAGCTCACTGATATCTGGCAGATTGGCTGGCTGAGCTGACGACACATCCTCGCGACGTGCATCTGCCATATGGAAGGAAATTTTCGACCGATAAAATCGGTTTTGTCGCAAGAAAGAATAGGTTCCCCGAGGTAGCGTATGTCGATTTTCTTCGACCAACGATGGTCAGGGCTGGAGCGAACGAAGATGGCTGTTGGATGGAAATATGGCGTGACTGTGAATTTTGACTTATTGCGATTTACGTCATAATTCGAAGCCGTGGAAATGCGACGCGGTCGCTGGTTAGGCTCCCCGTAAGAGCCAGAGATCAAGGATGGGTTCTTGGTCTTATACGATGGAGAGGATCATTTTTGACGCTGCCGCATTGCGCACAGTCCATCGCGATAGCGTTACCCAGTTATCGAACACCCCCGTGGCGAGAATGTCGACAACGAATACTTACCAAATCGAGCGACAGCTACCTGTGAGGTTGAGGAATTGTGAAGGAGGTGCGGTGACACTTCGTAAGCCTTCAGTTCATTCTTGCAGGTGGGGCCTGGCAAACCTTGTCACAGAGATACGCCAGCAAACCGCCGATCACTTCAGCCCCAGTCTCTGCCCCCAGTCTCTGCCCCCGGTTTCTGCACCTACTGTCTGCGCTTAGCCACTCACATTCAAATCAATCTGCCCCTCATTATCTCTTCCGTTATCTTGATGGGATGTTTGTGGTCAACTTGGTTGGAAGTGATCCATCCGGCGGAGCTATGAAGAAGCTGAGGGGTGGGAAGGCGGGGTAAAAGAGGCGAGGAAGCAACTGTGGGAGGAACAAGAAGAAAGTCGGAGGATTGGCAGGCTATCTTAAATTACTGCAGCCTACATGCCGAAAGGTCGCCTCTATTCGCAACTGTAGTAATACAGCAGAAATTGACTAACATGTGTCCTGGCGACCCGAGACGCACCCTTTAATGAGACAAATCGGCTGCCCTCTAATGATAAGGGTTCTCAAGCGACGTCGTACCTTAAGCATATGCCCCATAATCAAGGTCGACTAAGATGCTTCATTACGGCTTTAGATATATGGAAATCTAGGAATATGCTCCGTAATGAACGTCGCTTGAGAAACTTTGGATTCAGGAATATAGCGGGTAATGAATGGCAATAACTTACGGCATAAATTTTAGCATATGCTCCGTAATAGAAGTCGCTCAAGAGTTCTTATCTTACGGCACTAAATTTAGACATATGCTATTACGAAACCGTAGTAAACGTCGCTCGAGAACCTATAGTTTACAGCATTACTTTTAAGCATCTGCAAATTTAAGCATATACCCTGGGGAAGGCTTCAAGTTGTGTGGATCATCAGGACCCCAAACATGTTACCCTACTGATTAGAGTTTTGAGTGACTAGCGCAGAGGAAAATCTGCAAGATGCCATCCATTTCCTGAATGGGGATGATGACTCAGGTCAGCCACTTAAATTGTTCACGCCCGTAAGATCGCAAAGCTTACTCTGTTTTAACAAAGGGCCAAAGATGGCATCGCTCTAGGAGGATGAAAGTCACAATATTGCACGTGATCGCCTCGCACAAGAACGCCGCACGCTTCCATACTCCTCCCCCTCCTTATTGTTACTTTCCCCACTCGGTCCTTCATCCTGTTCCCCTCAAGCGCCAAGCAGTAACCATCACCAAATGCAGCCTCCTTCCTTTAATCCAAGTGCAGATGTCGACAAGAGGCCGCCTAGCATCAGCATCAGCTTCAACGAGCCGGAGGTCAGATATGTTCCAGATTCTCCATCCTTGGGAACGCGAAAGCGCCGATCAGAATCCATATCCCGCTCCGGACACCCGCCTCCCGTTCGACTGAATTGTTTCTGGGCCTCTAGCATACAAAACATGCCCATCTACGATTGCAACCCTTGGGATTTCTACAAGCCGTTTCTCGCGTTGAGCGGGGGGGACATGCTGGTACTCTGCAATCATAACACCATCGCCCGTGTCATACGGATTTACCCATTACGGTTCTCGCCCTTTTCGAGAAACACCGTTGTTCAAGTCCAGCATCGAAATTTTATTGATTACTATGAAGCCTATTTTTTCGAAGATCAAGTATTTACCGTCAGCGAGTATATAGAATTTTCCGTGAAGGACATGGTCAACAATGCCCTCTATCCAATAGAGAGTGAGATAGCCTACATAATGGGTCAGGTAGGTCCAGATAAATCTAAGGCGAGCTGTGCACTAGTCCTAATCTTACAGGTCCTGGCTGGGATGCGCTTCATCGAGTCTAGAGGGGAAAGTGCGACTATATCAAGGACGACGGTTCGAATCTCTCGTGAGGGCAAAGTCAAGATTGGTACGAGGCGTCCGAATGCAAACCATCTGGGCTAACTTCATCTGTTAGATCCTACTTCTGTTCCAATGGACGGCGAGGGGTCTTCCGCAGATGCATCTTGTCTTGGTTCACTCATGTTATCGATGATGAATGAGACTCATGAGACTTTGCAAGCCACCGATGTTCGTTTCTGGTCCCGTGAGGCAATAGACTTTGTTAAAGCTACCTCCTGGGCAACCGCAGAAGAGCTATTCGAGGTAGAGGTTTTACTTTCCGGTGAGAAATCAAGGCTAACAGCGGCTGTCAGCACTCATTCTTGTCAAGTCCTAGGGGCCCAGAAACCCTTGTCGCACTCTGTGCAGCGAGTAGCTTGCTGATTAAAAGAGAGGCGAAACCGTTGGAAGCATTCTCGGAGAGGTTCAGCGTTTGAGATTTATTTGTTTTGGTCGCTGTGTAATGAGGCTGGAAAGGTAGTGTTCATAGCATCCTGCTACTTGCTGAAAGCTACTGTGTTCAGAATGATGAACTGCGGAGTGCCAAATGCTTATATTCTTCACCTCATTGACTTCCAAATCCCCAAATTGCTGTCCGAACAGAAGTGGTATGATAAACCTATCGCTATCTTTTCGGCACACCGAATCTCGCCACTCAGGGACGGTCGTTCTCGAGAAGGGTCACCTATGCCCGACATCACACCAAATAGGCTTGGGAAAATATGGCCACAGTGATTCAACCCCCAAGTTACACGGGCCACTTCGACTGCTATTTGGCGGCTTGCTTGTCTGTTGCATTCCTACCAGGCGTCGGAAAACTTGTGCTCCACAGAACTTGCTTAACTGTCTACATGGAAATAAACCGTTCAACGGATCAATTGCACCACAACCACAAGGGCAGAACATATTGTACAGTATCTAATTACACTGGTAAAGAAACCCTTCGTCCTAATGAGGACTTACAGGTGTATTCGTGGGACACTTTTAAGGCCTTGCCGGATTGAATGCTGCGCAAAGGCATAATAATTTACGAGTTCCCATCTCGAAGTCACCATTTAGGAAGAAGAATCTTTCTCATGGATAATTTAAGAGTGATATTGGAAAGAGCATGAACCTTGGAGCGTCCAAATCCGGCAACAACTATTCCTCCAGTATTGAGCAAACCGTCCGCAGTCGCAGACGCGGCCCTCCCACCCGCCCCCACCCTACCTTCCTTATCCGGCTCTACGAATTTGCTTCACGTGAGTGGAAGCAGCAGACAATATCTCTCCCCAACCTCATTCAGGTTCCTCACACACTCTATATTCTCAAGCGACATCTCCCATCTCTTTTCCTCAAATTCGTCGTCCTCGTGACCTTCAGGAAGTGTGATCCAAACGTCCTCTGAAAAGTATGATAACTCGTGGAAGGAGCCTATCTTAGATCCTCTGATAAACCCGAGAGAACCAAGATCTATCAAGTACAGGCACCCTTTCGAACTGCTTGGGAAAGGATCTCTATCAAACTCGTCCACAAAAACCAGTTTCTGTAGATCTTCGGCTTGCCTCAAAAACCTCGGAAACCCCCAGAACAGATGAGTTCTTACACGAACCGCGAGAGTTTGGACGGGTCGAAGGATGGCACCGAGTTGATTCATGATGTCGTCCATATCCGCGGATCCAGGTTCGTCAGGAAGGTCCAGAAATATCGTGTCTCGGGACCAGTTGACAAACGTGATACCGCTATCGTTGCCTTGTAACCTGATCTGGCTATAATGTCTCAAGGCTTCGATTCGAGACTCATGATTGACGTATAGCAGCTCAATTCGCGGTGCTTGCACCTTGACTTCACAGCTTGCCGCTCTCCGGTCGAACTTCGAAGTTATCGTGACGAGACGCGGCAGTAGTGCCAAGGTCCATATTTTGACTCGGACCTCAGGTGGAAGTTTTGGGAAGCAGCCGAAAGTAAGTACTTCATCTTCTATCGCTTCCCGAATTCGAACCATACATTCATTGTCTCCTCGACATCCTTGAATGGAGGAAGTCGGAAGTTTCAAGAGACGCTGGTGAGCAGGAGATAGCGGACGTGCAGGGAGAAGCAGCATCTTTGATTCAGTAGTGAGACTGCGGAGCAATAGGTTTAAAGGTGGTCAGCAAGTCTGATTTACAAGTTATAATGGCTGTCGCCAACTTTGGGGCTGGCTAAACAGGTGGCTTGCTAGATGGAGGCTGGAATAGGAGTTCGCTAATTCGGCAGATGCCTTTTTTCTGGTAACCGTTTCGCGCAACATAGCCCACCAAAACTTCGCCGCAAATATATCATTTCCTCACTCGATAAATGCGATGAACAGCAATATCATGACGTCCGACTGTAGCTTGTCCGAACCGCAGCGTACTTCCCAACCGACATGGACTCAATCGTAAGGGTTTCACCTTGTAGTTTACTTCTCTAACTTGATTACAGCTAGAGCCTTACCCCACGATTGACATCGTCGACTTTGAGGAGCCACGAACGCCAACGATGACAGCTCTCAATGTGGCTGAGCTCCATGATTGGCAATCGCGCACCAAGGATGCCGAGTCAGAACTTGCCAAGGAGCGCAGGAGGCTCTACCACGAGAGGAAGAGGACTCGGCGACTCCAGAATGAGGCCAATACGTATCACAACACTTTGATAATCTCGAAGCGTGTTAGCGATGAGGCAATAGCCCAATGCCAGTCCCTGTTGCACACGAATGCACTACTCGCCCAAGAGGTGCAAAAGCAGAAGACAGCGGTTGAGACTTTGGAGGCCTTGATCCAAAAGCTTTGTACTCAGCGTAAAGAAGAGAGCGTATTCGCACAAGTACCAGTGTGGCAGGCAGCAAGTACTGGGTTATTATCGAATAGCACGGAGGGTGTTGTTGAGGTGGATTAGATATGCCTTGTTCATGGCGGTTCGACTCTTGCTGAGAACAGTAAAGAAATTACGATGTGACAGTATGATATATAGCTTACTACAGAAAGCATCGAGTATGGACCACTGCATGGCTCAAGTATCTGCCGTTGGAAGATTTCAAGTCTCGAGATAGATCAATACATGGTGCCTTTCACTTCAATTTAACGATGTCCGTAGGGACCATTATCATACACTTTCTCCGTTTTGCGCATAACTAGCTCGCCTACAGCCCTCGAAGTCTACCTCTGCTTCCGAACTAGTATCGTGCTCGGAAGTAGATGCAGTCTGTTGATAAGTCATTGCTGCAGCAATGGCTTGTTCTAAGTTCGCACTCGCTAGAGTTTGATACTCCTTGTCCTCTCCGAGCATATCCTCCACCAACTTGCGCTCAAGTCTGTCTAACTCACGTCTCTGGGCGTCAATGTCTTGGAGCTTCTTCTTCAACAACGACTCCAACAAATCCTTGCTGCGTCCTAGGTCATCGATGACTTGCTGTGAACCCTGTCTTAAGCACGACAGCATCCGTACGCAAGTGTTGTTGTCCAGTATGAATGCGAAAGACTCCGCTTCCGCTATGAATTGCTGGACTTTAATTGCACTTACTCGGATTCTGTGGACAGCAGTATGTCGTAATTGTGCTATCGAATCGAGAAGCTCGGGAAAAGGCTTTCCAAGATCAGCTAGCTTTTCGGCATCGAACTTGTCCTCGTTGGAACGAAAAACCCGGGCCCAGATATTGAGCTCTACAGATTCCGGGCAGTCCCATCCCTCCTTTGATAGTATTGCTTTCAGCAAAAGGGGAGGTTCTGATTAAGTAGTAGGATGTTAGCCGATGGCATGACGCAGTAGGAGCGGGGTAGCGAGACGCTAGCTTGTATTCGCCTAAGCGGCAGTGACAAGGAGGAGTTGCAAGCTTGGTAGCATAGTTAAGTGAGGTGCGGGGTCAAAAGGCGCTCATGGCTTGACTGGAAATCCAACCCCAGAACTTGGTGCACAAGTTTGCTCCACACTTATGGGAACTGGCCATGGTGATAGAGGTGGTGATGAAGCTTGTTGCAACCTCTACAGGTTAGGAAAACGCTGCAACGAATGGAACCAGATCGTAGAATGAAGACGACAATTTGAAAGAGGAAAGATAGAGGTCCTTGAAGGGTTGAGGAGGAGAATGGCTGTTGGAGGTCGATGGAGATTTGAGTAGGCGAGATTGGTGGAGACTGGCTTCAGAGCTAAGCGAGCAATTGTTTACTTCAAAGGCTAGGTTTCTGACTAATCGGGTGTACGTGGAATGACGTCAACTCCACTCCTTTCGACATTTCAATGCTCCTCCAAGATGTCATCCTCTCCTAGACGGGTCGATTGCTGGATAGGAGAGGGTATGCGGTAGGGCAACTAGTCTATTTGGCGAAGTCACATCACCGAATACAGATCTGACAACAATTCTACTAGATTCAATATCTCCCCAACACTATTGAAATTACTCATACTCTTAAGATATATGGTATCTCTAGGGTCGAACCGCCCGGAAATTAATGTTAAGACTGTGTAGCGATCCTGACAGGTGATCAATAGTAAAGGCAAACACAGCGAGGTTTCTGATTGTGTTCTAGATACAATGGTGCTCAAGACAGGATAATAGCGTAGCGGGTCAATTTCGGGTAGGGAATGTAGATGTGAAAAGAAACAAAAACAAAGAGACAACAATACAAACACAGGTCCAGCCTTAGATAAATTCTATCTGTTTCCATCCTAGTCTGCTATGTTGGTCAGTAAGTATCACAAAGATTTGACGAAGAGATTACGTACCGTTGAGGACAAAGCCATTTTGAATCTCCAAAACACGAGAGAGAGACACGTTTTTACGCATCTGGAAAATGAAAAGGAGGAAACCGATGTTGAATAAGTTCCTTAGGGAATGTTCTGTGATAATTAACATTCAACATGTCGGAGAGTGGGGTTTCCTATACCATAAGAGACTCGACCTTCTACTTTAACATCATCTGGCGAAACATTTCCTTCAACTCCTGCATGTCCTTCCTCATCCCGGAAATTTCGTCTTGCATCTCCTTCTTTATGCCGGCAACCTCTTCTGCAGTAACGCTGGTCCTCGATTCACTTCTCCCTCCCTTGTTAGCTGGATGAACGGTTGACCTGGAATTAGTTCTGCCTCGGCGTTCTTTGGGGATCTTCACTGTTCGATCTTTTGGCACGAACAAGCCTTGCTCATCGGATTGATCTCCCCTCATGAGCGCCTCTCTTCTACGGCGTGCCTTCGAAGGCTGTTCGATAACCATCTTTCTCGGCTCTCTGTATTCTAATGGCTCAAATCTCCAAGCTGCGATCTTGCCGTGTCGTTTCTCGCACTCTTGTATCTCAAAGTCCGCATCCGTATTTCCGAGAATCTTTCGCAGAGCTGTCCTACTGAGCACCATCTCAGTCCCATTCTTGAACAGAGCTAGACCATAGCCATTGGGATGGCGTGGCGAGTCGCTAGATCTCGTTTGGAAAGGGTTCGAAGCGAAGTCAATCAATGACTCGAAATTAGATGCGTCTTCTCGACTGACGCGTTTGTCGGAATATCGAGCATCAATGATCTGATCCTTTGGCAAGCTCAGATACCCATTTATCGCTCTATTGCCCACGCTTGAGGCCGCGACCAAATAGATGAGACCTGTCGTTTCGTCTTTGGTGATAAATTGCCAAGGATCTATGTTTGTCGCCCTTGGGCCAAAACTGCCATCTTCCTCTTTACGATAACCCGTGTGTTCCCTCGGAATCATTGCTAAAATCTTCTCTCCCGTGTTTGCATACCCTGGACCTTTCCACTTCACTACGGTATTCTTTAGAGGGTCCACTGGTTTTCCAGTCGTTGAAGAGTCGCCGCCCAAGCCTGTGTTCGGTTGGCCTCGGCCAGACGGATTCTCTCCGTCAGGTTTGAAGCCTAAAGCTTCGTAACACCACCCGGAATCATAGTCATTCTTTTTGATGACACTCTTGAGAGTCTTTTCGATTTTTTCCATCTCTTTCAATGCGGCCGAGTCATGGGGGTCGTTTTTGAGCTTCTCCCAATGTAGCCTCGCGAGAAGGGCATTGCTTTCGAAGATGGTGTATTGGATGAGGAACTGGCCGAGATTCTTGTCATCTAAGCCATCTTTTTTGTTTTGGGCTTTGATTTGGAGATTGAATTTGTTCACTTCTTTCATAATCGACGGTTTCTCTCGTGCCGAAGGTGGGTCGCCTAATATTCCTTGGATAAGTGGTGTTGCGGCCCTGTAGATTGCTTTGATAGCCTCGTTCGGTCTCAGGGTGGCTGGCTTCTCGTCTTCACTACCTTCATCACCCGGTTCGCTATCGGAATCGCCGCCGCCGAAAGCGTTGTCGGCGAACTCCTCGCCAAATGGCCTTTCGACTGGGTCAGGCGGCGTATATCTTTCGGGTGCCTTGTCATAACTCCTCCTCTCGCTAGGATCTACCAGGACCGCGTGAGCAGTTGAGAGCTCTGCAAACAATGTTAGATCCGAATGTTTAGATATGGGCAGGCTGACATACTTTTGAAGGCTAGCTCGGCATCTGGCCATTTCGTTTTGTCCGGGTGCGTGAGCTTAGCGAGCTTCCAGTATTGATTTTTGAGCTGAGGAGCTGTGAAATCTTTCTCCAGATCAAGAATGGTATAATAATCGCTGCTGTCCATAATCCGCTTGATCTCACGGTAGGAATCTTCGGTTCGTCGAGGGTCGACCGGAGGTGGTGGATCTGATTCTGACATATTTGCGTCTTCCGGTGCATCTTCAACAAAAGGCTTTATGCTTCTAGTTTCAGGTGCCAAAGCCTCCTGACCAGAGGATGCCATGTTTCCGCGAGTCTCTTTCGGCTGAAACAGACTTTTGAACGTCTGTACGAGATGTGGAGGAAGCTTTCGGGAGGGTTGGAAAGATACTTATAGCTGTCGCTATAAAATTGGGGGTCAAACATCTACAAGAATGGCATATGGGTATTTGAGATTGTGGTATATTGGCGGATGCTTTAAACGGGACACGGCTTGTTTAAGATTTCCACGTCATAGGGCTTCACCAGACACATGCTACTTCTCTACCATGCAATACCAAGCATGAGATTCTCTGACTCGTGAGGATATCGACTGATCTCTGAATTATTAACTACCGACTCAAGAATCTCCAATGCGCTTTGGAATTCTGCATCTAACTTTGTGGAATTCTGTGTCTGACTTGACTTTAATCCAAGCTCAACATGTTTCGATTGACTCTCCCGGCTTGGGCACTCGTCATCCTGGGGTCCTTGGCTTTGGCCACCTCAGTCCTACCTGAGCCCTCAGTCGGATTGACAACAACCTCACACCAAAGCTTCACTTCCAGTATCACCCTCTTGGCCACTGGCGTTGTTGATTCCAGACACCGCAACCGCAGCGGCACTGTCCGAACCGCAGTGACAACCATCGTCGGATTGTGTCCAATGTTATCAGCAGGAGCAACAGCTTCTGTGCTTTTCCCAGTCCAGCCCTCGGGATCATTCTCTTGGTCAAATCAGACTTTCCACAAGGACAGCTCTACGCAAACAAATCTCGCAACTGTATCAGTTCCACAAGCTCCCGATCACGCCCCCAAGTCGTCAAAGAGTCCAAATTTGATCTTCGACAATGGTCCAACACCTCCACTTCCTTTGTCCACGTCGACGAATTCCACATTGGCCACTAGCTCAGGGTATCGTTTGATCTTTGGGGATCGTTTACTCTGGCTCTTCTTCGGAATGGTGAACATGGGAGTGGTATGAATTGTCATTTGGAGTGCATGAAGGACCGTGTGAAACATGGCCCAACTTTAGGTGTGATGTTAAGACTCAATTTTTGTCCGATAGAGAAGGGCCGTATATTAAACAAAGTTTATCTCACATTAGCTAGCTATTTGAAGAGTCTCCCACTTACAAGCCTCACTCGTACGCTCAAGGACTTTTTAATTTTTGTATTGTATTGATGAGAAGCTGTCAAGTAGGTCCAAATAGTAATCTCCAAACCCGTCCAACCGCCCTAGCCCTCTATCACCCTCTTTATCGGTTTATTCCATGAGTAGATATTTCCTCCTCCTTATATCGTCAAGGTGTGCATTCACACCACCTCCTTAATGGCTCCCGTAGCCTGCTTCAACAAGATCGGCTCCAGAATCCTTTCTCGTAGTTTGTTTTCTTGTTGCAAAGAAGCTGAGCGGAAGATCGGATGTAAATCTTGCACAGAATCATGGCGATTTCCCACGTCCCGGGGTGATTCCTTCGCAACACTGACGATTCGTGGTCCTTGCAGCTCCGTGCCGTCGGTGGCCAAGTTTTTGAGATGCTTCGGTACACCAAACGCCATTCCACAGCCGCAAAACATGATGATCCTAGACGTTACACGTTAGCATATTGCCGACGATATGAGAAATATCCAACTAACTGCGTAGAAGATAAGAGGCAAGTAAAAGTCCTGGATCCGAGATGCGATGAGAACGTGTCGAAGGCTAGGATGAAGCCAATACCTGATTAATGTATTGGGGTTTCAGCTGGAGCAAGACATCACGCTGCAAGCAGTCGAGACTTTTACAACTACGTTTTCTTTAGTTCAGCAGAGCATATGCCAAATTATCAACATTCCTATACCTGAGAACAGGGATAACTGAGCGCTGCCACCTACGTATGCAAGGACAAAAGCCCATCTATTTTCTTGAGCCGGGCATATCAAGAGAGCATGTGCTTGAAGTCTCAACGAAAGAGTTTGAAACTGCATATCTAGGCATATGTCGCGTGACAGATGAAGCCGAGATTCTTGATTGTGGATGGAGAAACAAATTTAGGCACTTCAAATTCAGTATACCCTCTTATGATGAAAGTTTCCGAGGGTGACCTTATTTCATGATATTTTTAAAGCGCATGAAGATTTAGGCATACACTTTTTATGTGTGCGCCGCCAGACATCTCTCTAGATTTAAGCATAGGCATTTGCTACTCACAAATGAAGCCGAGGAAGTCCCGAATTATTGCTAATGATATCTCAATCCACAAGATACTTCAATTATACGTAAATTTAGACATATGCCCCTTCAGTAAGTGATGATAGGGAAATCGTTCTTCAAACATATGCCCTTTATTTTGTAAATTAACGCATGTAAGGTTTTCTAATTAGCTCATGTCAATAGAGCACATGTTGATATCTGAGCAAGCCTGAGTCTGCTAGATAGTTGTGTTCTGATGCTAGGATTTCGAGCAGGTTTGTTGAGGAGCAGGTTACGATGCTCAGTCTAACGTATCTCATGTATGAGAAAGTATTGAATTAAAGCTCCTGGCAGCCGAGGTAAAGCGAAATGAGCATATCATGTAAAAATGTTCAAGCTGAAGAAAGTGGCAGCGTAAAAACTTGGTTTTGATATCTAACTAGGTCCTTCACCACTCGTCTGCTTTGGGAAGCCACATGGGTACTGTAACCAGTATGACAAACTCGGTCAGCCCCGGCACACGTGCCGCCACATGCTCGCATACTGGCCTCATGTCTTGCTTCATGTAATTGAAATGCTCTTCATTGCCTCTGGCAATGCGATTGTTCTTTGGCATAGGAAGCGCGTCTCTGAAAGTGAAAGTTAACTCCTCGGGTCCCATACAATCATCAAAGCCCACCTCCCTTGCAAACCAAGCGAAGAAATCACTATTCTTCACCCTGGGACCAAGCACCGCACCAGGATATGATCTACTCATACGCCAGAATTTATCTACCTGGATGCGAACGGTAATTTGAGGAGGTGCAAGATTTGTGTTTCCAATCTCGAGTCTTTGCGTGTGACCTCGTGCACGCACATCGTCTTGTAACGAAGTCAGAGCATGGCCACGATCCGCGATTTCCTGTGACGCAATAAGACTACAAGGTGGCGAAGATTGCTCTTGCGACATGAAACGAATATTTGGCTGTGTAGAATGGGCGGTCTTGGATGCCACCGTTCGTTTGGTTGCTGCTGACGACGTCGGCTGAGAATTAGGCTCATTCCTCTGGCTGAGGATGGTAGTAACTAGTATCCTGAACTCCTCGAGATGAGGATTTTCCGACAGGCAAGTTGCAAATGACGTGAAGGCCATTTGTTTTAAAGCTTGAAAGTTGGAGCGGTCATTTGAGGCGATAATCGTTGACCAGTTGTGTCCACCTGCAGCGACGTCCAGGAAATCAAACTTCAGCCTGTCGAGATACTCTCCGTTTCTGACGAGCCCTGAGTAGTGGTCGAAAAACTCTGTCACGCTCTGCGACATTAATGCATTCACGCCGAGAGTGTATCCTCCAGTGGGTTGGTCAAGCAAAGGAAATAGGATCCTTCCCATTGACTGGAATCTCTGAGAAGTGGCTGTATCATGCCCACGCCTAGACACAAGTGTAGCGACTTCATAGGCGTATGACGGGTTGGATGCCAATGACTGGTTGGATTTCCCTCTACTAGAGTACTTGGACCCTGTTTGGCTCGCTCGCGCCAGTGAACGCCTTGATTGGCGTGGCGGAGACTGCAACCGTGCTGTTGAGGTCACCACGACTGGAGGAATATCAGAAGACTCCATTGTTGGAGCTTCCGTTGCTTGCCCGAAACCGTCTTGTCGCGTCAGAGGTGAACATTGTTTTTGCACATTTGGATTCTCTTGTCCGGGTGTAGTGGATCGCAATATTGACGACGACAGACTGCCAGCCGACGGAGGCGCCCGAGTCACAGAAACCGGGCTATTCATCCCTGTTTGTCCTGAGATGCCCGCCTCTGGTGAAGTTACCGATATCGTGGCATCGCTGCGTTCGATGCCTTGGGGAACATTGAGAGCCGTCAGCTGCACTCCTTCCTGGGTGCCGGCAGCCGTAGACGAGACCCGTCCATCACAGGCTGAGGGACGTTGTGACAGAGTGCCAGATACAACACCGGGCTCCTTGATTTTATCCAGTTGTAATTCGGCTTCGCCGGTAGCAGTAAGGGGGGTTTGATGACAGGCCGGTGGCGAATGTGTCCTAGGGAACACGTCGTGACTATGTCCCGGAGTTGGCGAAGGAGAGGACTCTGAATCTCGATTGCGCCCAATATTCTGTTGCTCAATATGTTCCTTTTCCAAAGAGACTGTGCCTGGCAACGCGGTTGTCGAAGGGCCGGTTTCTGATGCTTTGTCGGCTCTTCCATCCATGTCTACGTTCAAAGTATTAGCATCACTGAGAGGCTTGTTTCTAGGGGGCCATCTCACCAATGCAGTCGGAGGTGCTCGTGTCACTGGCCGCAATGACTGGATCGTCCGTTCGCTGTTTCTTTGTGCTCCTACAAAGAGGCCCGTCCGCTCCCCGCTATGATCAATTAGCATATACAGAAGATTGGACGGGAGATAAAACCTTGTCCTCTCCAACGCCAGCAGCCACGATGGCATTCATATCACAGTGCTCAAAATGGGGCAAGCTTCGAAACAAAGTGGACTCTGTCTGCCGGAAGGATTCTTCTTGAGCTGCCCAAGCAGTTTTTAAGAGGGTATGCTTGCTGAAACCACAACCTCGCTGTATCAGCAAACAGTCACGTTTCCATTGCAAAGTAGATTTGCGAATCAGGGCGGAGCACTTCGAAGCCAGTGCGCTCTTGGTAGGCTCTGTTGGAGGAAGGCTTGTCCGTTGCACGATGCTGTCGATGAGGGCCGAGAAGATAACAACTCTCGATGGGCCTACATGGTAGAGGTTGTGGCGATGCATCCATCGATAGATGTAATTAAGAAGCATTGGCGGCCATGAGGCATCCTGGAGAATCATGAGCAAGCTTCTCACTTTGACTTCTACACCACATACCTTCTCGAGGAAAGCGTCGTCAAGATTGCGAAGCGCTGACGCCTCATCTGGAGTCGGTCGAATGCTGTCAACATGCTGGGTATAGCGATCTGTGTTGGCCATTGTAGTTGAGGGTGAGATTGGACTGAAAGACTGGCAGAGCTTCTTCTTCCTTTGAAATATAATTTGCAGCTTGGAGACAAGACGATCATTACTCTGACCTAAGCCATTATACGAAACTTGGTAAGATTTGAGTTATCTCGACCGGCGACGAGAATGGCATAAGCCTGGTTAGGGACTCAAAGTTGGCGAGAACGGCATACGTCACGGCGTCGAGATGGCATATGCTTAAGTAAGGACTCAAAGTTGAGGAGAACGGCATACGTCGCGGCGTCGAGATGGCATATGCTTAATTAAGGACTCAAAGTTGACGAGAACGGCATACGTCGCGGCGTCGAGATGGCATATGCTTAATTAAAGGCTCGGGCTGACGAATACGGCATGCGGAGCGGCGTCGAGATGGCATATGCCTAACTAAGGCCTAAAGTTGATAAGAACGGTATATTACTAGCGTCGAGAATGGCATATGCTTCATTAAGGGCTCGATTTGACGAGAATGGCGTAATACCTAAAGCCACTAGCCTATATCGGCGGCTCCAGGATCAGTTACCACCCCTACCCCTGGCAAAAGTTAACTTTTCGCTAGTTCTGCACACGTACTTGACTTTGTCCAGGGCAAGGAATAATGCCAACAGAAACCTCGTAAAGTGCATTTCGAAGGATTCCGCCGATGATGTGGAAGGCAACAAAGCCGCTCCCCCTCCCTTTAGACCAATGTCAAAGTTAAGCGGTGCATGGGTTTATCTCGAAGGACATCTGCCGACGACAGCGATGGACGCCGCTCGTCTCCTCAAGATGGACCCCATGGAAACATCTGACGAGGATCGAATCGATACATCAAATTTTCCCCGCCCATGTTCAAGCGTCTACAGTGATCACTTTGCGCTGCAGGACCTAGTTTATCAAGTTGACGACTTGATGAGAGACGGGCAGCTGAATACGATCGAGCAACTTGAGATGGAAAACTCAATACTACAGGAAGAGGTTGTACAGTATCAACGAACTTGGGATGCAATTCTAGAAATGTTTGATGAAGCTTATGATACGGCGCTCTTGCTTCGTTGTTCAGTCGAGGAGTGTGAGGAAAGAATATCGATTGCGCAGGCTGATTGGCTTGCATTGTGGGGCATCACAGGCGCAACAGAGGTGGGAAATTGGATTTGAAGAATAGAATTCGCCTTTAAATCACTTCAAGAAATCAAATGAAGCACCATCTTGATTCTCGCCATCCCCGCCTTCCATCGGTTCACCCCAGGTACTGTTCTTGTATCCTCCTGTGTCACCATTCCTGTCATCCTCTGCAGGCCCCCCCACGGCAAGTTGGACCCAATTTCTAATAGATCGATTATTCTTATCCATGCTGGTGCAGTCAGTACATATTCTCGTAGTATGGAGTGAAATTCTCACGTTCTTTTAAACTTCCCTTCAAGCGCATTGAACAAATCCTCAGGATTGCTGTACTTCATGACTTTCTCGTCGATGCTACTCCACTTCTCATCCACCTCAACCCATCTTTCCTTAATCTCGTCATGGTTCTTGGTAAGCTCGTTGTAGAGGAAGTTGAGCTTACGGCTGTGATTATCAACCTGTCGCCGGAGTTCATCAAAGTCCCGCCGGAGATCATCTTGTGTTCCGCCCAAAGCCCGTGAAGTCGGTTGCTTGGATGCTTGGATGTCTGCCAGCCCCCACGAGTGTGGGGATTGGGGATTTCGCGTGGGATCGGAGGGGTTAGTTAAGGAGTTGCTATTCCTAACGTTGACAGACCCATAGCCCGGCTGGTATGGCTGCGGAGCTGATCGTCCACGGTAGCCATGTGGTCCAGAGTTCTGGTGAGGTGGTCTTATTGGGAACGAGGAGCCTTCGAATTGTTGCATGAATGGCACGTCCGCATCGAGCACACCTGGTAGAAGCGCATCGTTCTCCGACCAAATATCGTCAGGGGGTGCTGCTTGCTGGGAAAATCCGGGACGACGTGCAGCTTGATCTGACCATTCAGAATTCATTATGATATGGGCAAACGAGAAGAATGTGAAGTGTCAGGAGCCGCCAGGAGTGTTTGAGCAGAAGCAATGCAGACATGGCAGTGGCCAGCTTAAGACTTCATCTACCTGACCCGGTAGATTGGTAAAAGCTTTGGGAAACCAACAAAACCGAAAAACCAACAGCCAAGGTGGCCCCGAGCAGACCACCTCCAGCCCATGGTTGAGAAATGACGTAGGAATGCTGTGTTCTTCCTTTACTTCACTGCTGCCAGCCGCCATGCTCTACTCTGTTTTCCAGATTTTCACGCGTCTCATACGGCTGCTGCCAAAATTGACATATGGCGATACTGAATTTTTGGTCGCAATTTCAGCAAAGCAGAATCGCACTGGAGACTTCCTGTACAGCTGGCGGTATTGGGAGGAGTTGCGCGACTCAGTGGACTCATGGCCGCGCGGCTGATCCCTGCGCTTGTCGACTGACATTATTGGCCTCGACTTGGGCTTGATCACACATTACTAGCTTAGCATTAGCGCCAGCGCGTAATTGGTGTCACAACAGCGTGTGCTGAGAAGGGAATCTGCTAAGATCTTGCTAAGGTCATATGCGCGAAAAAGCCGCTCGTCAACGTCGGCAGACCCAGGCATATGCCTAGGAGAGCGAGCAACAAAGTGCAAACCTAGTCAAACCCTCATGTTAGAGACGGATTTCGCTGCGGATGGCCCGGACATAAAAGGGAAGACTGGATTGGATCGAGGCTTGACAGACAGCCAGACTAGCTACAGCCATGGAACATCTTGACCCGTCTCTACTTAGCCAACCAAACGTTGATCAGTCCTCCCACTTTGAGAGCTATTGGGCTAACTGTTCGTAGGTGATCTCTCTCACCTCCGAGAGCCACGCTTGCCTATTCCATCATGACGAAGAGATCATCAGCAAATTCCAGGCGCAGATTGACCTAGCTAACAAACAGCTCTCCTGCCTTGAGAATAAGCTACGAGTAAGCATGGAGGACAACGAAGCTTCTCGATCGGCTCTATATGAGAGCGAAACTGCGCGAAACAACGAGATGCAGTCGCGAATGGCATTCCAACGACATCTCCAGCTAGAGCAGCACCTTCACAGTGGATGTGGGCCGACCCGCCTCTTACTTGAAGAGGGGGCGGAGCGGACCCGAATTGAGATGGACACACTGCAAATGATTAATGAGATGCTGCGAGAGGAGGTTCGACGCTACGAGAGCGTGATTGAATCCATGGCCACAAAACTTTCCACCTACGAGAGTGCCGCTGAAAGCCTTGTCACGTCATCTAAGGAACGGATAGAGCTCCCACAGGGGCATGAAATCCCTGTCTCGGACGGGGCAGGAACTCCAGACTCTTTCACATTCGTGACGGTTGACAACTGCCTCGATCCGTACCCCAATCCAATAGCCAACAATGGATGTTCTCCAGATGTGTCGATCAGCACCATAACCCCGGCCGCGCACCAGCCATCCCCTGTGATCAACCGGAAGCCCCGGAAGGTCATCAAGGAAACTGAGGGGGGAAGGAAGGCGAAGAAGTCCAAGAAGCAGAAGCCTCAGCAGGAAGGGAAGAATGGACCACTGTAGCTTTGTTAGTCGTGCGTCAAATAGATAAAGTGCCGTGAGAGCCATAGCATATGCATCTCCCCAAACTTCGATATGCCTGGATGGAGTAAACCCCCTCTAAAGTTGGCATTATCCCAAATCGTCATCTCCCTGAGGGCAATGAAGCTTTAGGTGACAGCTTGAGTATGTTCCCCGTGAATAGATAAAGAGCCAGCACTATCACCCAATGCCCTCAACACAACAACACTAGACCATTCCTCCTGTATCGCATATCCACCAGAAGAGCACCGATCCTTACAGTCATGCGCCGAGCCACTCGATCGTCAACGAAGACCATTGCGTCAGACAAGCCAATGGAGCCTAAACCGATTGATCGTGAGATCATGCAAGTGGATGGGAGGACTGTCGCACTAGAGGCAACCCCCGAGCTGTTGGAAGCTGCGAAAAAGAAGCCGGTCCCGGGCTTGTCTCACAGGATCGATGAACTAACGAGAGAGAATGGTCGGTTGCGATTAGAGATCAGGTATCATCAGCAGATGCAGGAGGCGATCGAGGCTTTGCAGACTGATGTGAAGTTTGCGGTGGAATCCATGGAAAGGAGCATTTTAGAGTTCAACTCAGTCCAGGAGGTGGCAGAGGAGGACTGGCATCGCACGTTGGACGGGAAGTGACTAAGGTGGGGTCGGACGTGGTTAAGCGAGCATTAATATTTGCGGGGCAAGCGACACTTACCACACGCAACGCCTGTTCCCAATATGGGTCTTCTAGACGAGAGCGTCGCTGTGCCGCTGCACGGATCAGCGGCGATCGACGGAGCGAGTTACCCTTAGCCGAACTTCGCCGTTCGCTTATTCATGCGATTGTCGAAATCGTGCATGCCCATGCCTTGGGAATCTGCTTGAATAGGTGTCTGCTTATATAGGCTGCTTGAATAGGTGTCTGCCTGAATAAGAGTCTGCTCGAATAAATTCCCGTATGCACGCGGCATTTGCAAGGGCGTACTTCATCTTTGTGCACGACCCATTCGTTCCGTGACTATATAAGCTAGGGATCTTTCCAGGTATAGCCGTGTTAAGCTCAGCAGTGCTTGTGAGATCAGTCAGATGTCTTCAGCCAACACCTCGCGCAACATGGCCGTCGCCAACGACATTGTCGCAGAACATTTCATGAAGACGGAACGCGCCAGTTTCCTCAAGAGGAAGTGGGGTATGCATAAAAAAATTGTGCAGCTGAAGAAAGTGTGGCCGTTTTGTGATATTGAGTTCAAGATCATAGACAATGCAAGTAGAAAGGTTTACCTGCTTCAGACGGCTCAGGGAGACCTTGATTCAATATCCTATCTGGTACATTCTTCTTCCCGGGTCTCTTAGCTCTTCTAACACTTTGGCAGAAACGGAATTATCCAGACATGGTTGCAGAATCGCTCACCATGGATGACTTCACGACTGATGAGGAAGCAAACGAAGATGACGACGAAGATAGTGGTGGAGAGCGGAAGGCAAAGAGAAGAACAATGAAGAACATCAAGCTCAGAAAGAAACAGACAAGGACCACCCCTACCAAAACGAAAGTTGACAAGCTTGCGGCACGTCGTCCAGGAGATCGAGTTCCACCTCCAGCGTTTATCAAAGCGCTCGTTTCAGGCAAGAAGCCGGGGAACTACGGAGGCAGCGCTATGCCGGCTCATAAGAAAACACGAGCAGGGAGGTTAGGGAAGAGGAACCTACCTCCATTTCCCATCCTCGAAAGTGGCGGCACACCGCTTGATGCCAAAACCACTTTCGATGTACCGTTTGGGTTGGGGCTGGACCTGAGGAAGAGTTCCCAATCTCCTGGCTTATTCTGAGGAGTGGTACTGGTAGCGGACCCCGTGTCGATAGAAGATTCGCTTGAATGAATTCTTTTCATGTTGAAGCTTTTTCTCTCGATGAGACTACCGCGCTTTGTGATGTGAAATTTTGGGGTTCCAACTCGTCTTTCGTGAAATTAGGACCATTTCGGCGCTTGTTCCTTTCTCGGGATCTTTCTCATCTAGTAGGTGTTCAATACCGCTTCAACACGACATGAGTAGGGACATGACACAACTTATGGGATCGATCTTAATTAATAAGGGGAAATGGCCACTACCTGTTTTGCACTTCTATCACTAAATCATGTCTATTAGAGAGATTGATGTTCATGGCATGATTCAGTTTTAAACTGAAAACATCCAGCGCAGCGCAAAAATCAGCTTCACGGCATCGCAAGGATGTACTTCAAGGATTTCACGCAAGCTAAATCCCAATGACTTTATGTGATTTTCCTTTAACCCCATTTCAGAGCAAGTCTTACAGTATCTGTGCTGAGTCGCGGCCTCCACGCAGTTGCTCCCCTCGGAGCCCCTCCATAGAGGGTTCAAATCACTCCTCTTGTGGTCATGTCTACACTATCGAATTTCCAGCTCCCAACTGCAACTTGGCAGAAGCAGTCATCACACCCGTTCGATCTACAGATTCAAAGATCATACCTTTGCTCTGGGCGGTGCCAGATGTCAGAAGCAGTAGATACGGGTTCGGAATCACAAATGCGAGTGGGTGCTACGTCTCACTACCACAATATCCTACTAAATACAGGTTCTACAACCGAGACGGTCAGCATGCGGGCGCGGCATACTTCACACTAGGCCAGACTAGCAGACCATGTATTGATTTTACCGTTTCGGTCCTGAGCTACGATGGAGTCCAAAGGCTTGTGCCGTATTTAGATGACTGTACATTGTTGGACAGTAGGAAGCAGGAGAGGCTTTGAGATCTGCCGAAAGCTACGTGATTCTATATAGAGGGTGTGTTTCATAGCTCGCGAGGCTCTTCAAAGCTCCGTCCTACACATTCCTTCCTTAGCTAGTCTACTCCCCAAAAGAGCTCAGAAGCCTTTGCATTGCAGCTATTAGAAGCTCCAATATTTGAGCGGCGATGAATGTTCTGTCGAAGGCATGTTTTATCAAAAGAAAAGAACTACGGAACATTTTAGGAGATACAATATTATGGAGTGTATTAAGATGTATTACATTTTATCAAGTGTATCAAGGCATAAATTGGTTTACTATTTTGTTGATGAGTCCAATTTTCGATACTCGGCAGCCATTGAGTTGGCAAAGGCTTGAATTGGCGAAGGTACGTAGTGATGTGGTGACCACTTGACGAATTGCCTAGGATAAGCCTATTCTGTTTATGTAGTCAACATATTGAGATGCTGCTCTGCTGATAAATCAGGACAAGTTTAGGATTCAGGGTGTGTTCTCATATAAGCTTACCAAATCAAGCATATGCTACTGTCAATGTCAGATAAGGTTACAGTATATATATGACTTCCCGCAGGAATTATTGTCGCTGAACCTTGGCTATCATTAACTCACAATGTGGAGCACTTTGAAGCTCCCCGCGATTGCCGTGCTTTGTTTCGTACCATGGTGCAGTGGAATACGAGAATCGAAGCGGCAAGAGAATACAAACTGTTCCAAATATCGTACAGCAGCTTATTACGCCAACTGGTAAGTTTATTACCCAGATATGAACAGAAGCTAAATTTTAAGGGACATTTACCAGAGAAAATTCTTCCCCAAGGATTTACCAGTTGACCAGCTTACTCATGTACTATATGCCTTTGCAAATATCAACTCGATCACAGGACAAGTGTTAGATTCTCGTCAGATTAGCAGCTGTATTCGCTAATATCACTCCAGTTTCCTCTCCGATCTAGAGGCTGATACTTCCCAAGAGTGTGGCGAGCAGACTGCAGTTCAGACAGGAGCTCAGCTGTACGGATGTCTGGGACAATTGTATTCTATCAAAAAAAGTGGAAACTTGAAAGTCCTTCTTTCTATCGGTGGGGCGACATACTCTCAAAACTTTGCGGGCCCCGCTTCGTCCGAACAGGGTCGGACCTTATTCGCTTCCTCTGCGGTGGATCTCGTCAAGAACCTTGGACTTGACGGCCTGGATGTCAATTGGGAGTATCCTGTTGATGAAGTCGAGGCCGCCAACCTTGTGTCACTCCTGAAAGAGACTAGAAAACAACTGGACCAATATAGCAACTCTTTACGCACAAAGTATCACTTTGAGCTTACATTCGCAGCGCCTGCAGGCCCTTCAAAATATCGAATATTAGACTTAGCAGCCATGGACCAATATCTCGACTTCTGGAACTTGATGGCGTATGATTACGCCGGAGGCTGGTTGGTGCCCAAGACTACCGGGCACCAAGCAAACCTATTCTCTGCCGGAGACGCCTCTACTCCTTTTGATACTAAGTCCAGTGTTGACTACTACACCTCTCACGGTGTGGCATCCAACAAAATTGTCCTAGGAATGCCCATTTACGGCCGGTCATTTACAAAGACTACAGGAATCGGGCATTCTTTCGGGGCCGTAGGGAATGGTACGTGGGAAAAGGGCGTTTATGACTACAAGTCTCTACCAATGGATGGCTCTTCTGAAATATACGATGAGAAGCTTGGCGCAAGCTACAGTTGGGATCCAACCAAGCAGGAACTGATCAGCTATGATACCGTGGAGGTTGGTCGGCAAAAGGCCCGATGGATCAAGAGTTCAAATCTAGGAGGTGTTATGTGGTGGGAAAGCAGTGCAGACAAGAAGGGAATGGATAGTCTGATTGAAAATGTAGTTCTGGAGCTAGGAGACTGCATTCGACACGCAGCGAATAATGTGGACTTCCCGGACTCTTCATACGACAACGTTCGCAACCCATTAGTGACTGCCTCTATCGGGTCAGAATATCCTTTGTCTAGCGAAACACAAAGGCATTCCGGCATAGTTTGCACAACAAAAGCACCCTTGGATGTCGGTACAGGTACTGCACTTATCTCGCTACCACTTTCATGGCTATCTTCGTTATCTTCAACACCTTCAACACCCTCATGCTCAACACCTTCATCATCTTCAACACATTCGACACCTTCAACACATTCGACACCTTCAACACCCTCATCCTCAATACATTCGACACCTTCCACACCCTCATCCTCAACACCTTCACCATCAACACATTCGACACCTTCAACAGATTCAACATCTCCAACAGAGTCAACATCAGGTTCAAAAATCTGGGAATCAACTACTTGTAGCTCTGAAGGTTCCATGCCATGTGAATCCCTTTCCACTCAAACGCTTGGTCGATCTATCGTTTACACGACCATAACCACGAATATTCCTATTGCCACGACAACCATAATAACCGTTGTCCTTGCCACGCGACGATGATCCTTGGTAGAAGATAATCATGAGGAAGCAAGCACCTGAAGAATTCTAGGATCTATCTTCACGTTTCTTATCATGATCGTTGGCCACTGGTGCTTGCCTGCGGCTGAGAAGCAATATAAATTGACAAGATTATGCTATGGAATCCAAGCCAACTTTCTCTCCTTCTGGTACTTGCACCAATTTCGCACCATGTGTCACCTTCAGATGGACCCTTGCTTGCAACCTGGCTTCATTTTCCTGAGCAATGGCACAGACTCTTCTCTCGATCTAATCTAGCGTCCCTTGACTACATCTGTGCTGCAGTCGGCCCAGGTTCATCCCTGCGAGCCTTCTAGAACAGTCTCAAGAGTCGCAGGGCTCCTTTAGGATGCTTACTGGCCCAGCCACCTAAATCGCTGATCAGATGGTCTTAGTCTAAATTTCCGTATACACTTAGATTTCATTTTCTGAATGAAGAATTTCCTTCACATTATCTTTTGGGAAGGCATATGCTCAAGTCGTGTGGATGGGTCTCGCGGTGTCGTTGTCAAAACAACGTATGCTTGAATCTGCGTATGCTTAATCTCTTTATTATGGATCCTTCGCCGTCGCTGTTATGGAAGCATATGCTCAAATTCTGTACGCCTAAATTGAGTCTGCATAAAAGGGTGCCCTACCATGGCCAATCCCGGGTGAATGTTCTTGAATACTTGTCACAATAGCAAACACTCTGCTCAAATATTGTATGCAGATTTACGTCTGTTCCATCAACACATGCGACAAGGGGGAGAGGGCTGTCAGCGCGTTTTCTGCAGACACAATTATAGGCACACGCAGATTAAGCATATGCCGCCGAGACAAGTGCCATAAAAAGGGTGGCTGTACGATCTTCGTGCTTTAAGCATATGCACCCAGGATAAACGACCGGCTGCTACTTCTGCGTAGTTTTGTTTAAGGCAGACTCAATTCTAGGCAACACAGACTTGGTTACATTGTCCCAGTGACGATTTTACCATAAAAAGGCTCCGAGGAAGTCTCTATCGCGTCATTGTGAGCATATGAATGTTTAAGGATATGCCCGCGAACCAGGCGACAGGCGGTAGGGGACGCTGTTTGTTGCCAGCCTAAATTTCAGTGTACGCAGATTTGAGCATATGCTCCTGGGACAAGGGGTGGGGTACAGCCTTTTTGGTTTTTGGGCATATGCAGGTTTAAGCATATGCCAGGACAAGCGCCGAGAAGGAGGTGGAGGTATGACCTTTTTTATTCTGGGAATGTGCAAATCTAAGCATATGCTCCTGAGATAAGGGGCGGGGTACAGCCGTTTGATTTTTGGGCATATGCAGATCTAAGCATATGCTCCTGTACAAGAGGCGGGGTACAGCCGTTTGATTTTTGGGCATATGCAGGTTTAAGCACGTGCCCCAGGACAAGCGCCGAGAAGGAGGTGGAGGTAATGACCTTTTTTAATTCTGGGAATATGCAATTTTAAGCATGTGCGGAAGGGGGTGGAAGTGGAACCCGTCGTCCTCCCTTGTCAACAGCAAGGCCATTATTCCAATCGATTGTCTGAATTTCTACAAAATTTCTCCATGAATTTCCTCAAAAGGTAAAGGCAGTGGACGAGGCCCACCTTCCGCTGCCTTCCGTACCCTAAGACAAGCGAGACAGGGGGTGGGGATATGACCTTTTGATTCTGGGAATATGCAAATTTATGCATATGCCCCCCGAGTCAATTTAGCGGATGTGGGTCGCCCTCGCCTACTGATCAGAGCCACTAGGAGGGTTAACCTGGCTAGCTCGCATGTATGATGATGAATAGTGTCCACACTACGATCATTCGAGAAATATTTCCTCGAAGGGGTCCGCCGGCGTCGTTGTCACGACGAGATATGCTTCAATGCGCCTATATCTGGACCGACTTGCATGAAAGGCTGTACCCCATCTGCCTCCCAGTGCTTTTTGTCGAGGCCATATGCTTGAACTTACGTTTGCCCCCTCCTCCCAGCGCTTCTTTCGGGGACATATCCTCAAATCCACATATGCCTAGAATCAAGCGCTAAAAAGGATTTACTTAGAAGAATTACTAGGCTTCACTTAAGGAGGGTATATACCTAAATTTGCAATGCAAAACTGAGCCTGCACAAAAAACGCCGTATGCCAAACCTCTTCCGGGCGCTTGTAAGGCAGCATATGCTTAGATTTGCGTAAACCTAATAGCAAGAACGCTGCACTCAACACAAGGGCATATGCTTAAAGTTGTATATTTCCAAAATCAAAAAGGTCATACCTCTGCCGCTGTAGCTTGTCCGGCGGCATATGCTTTAATATTCGTATGCTCAAAATCACGTCATATACGGGCGCATGAAAGTTGCGTGGTTGGCGCTGGGGCCCGCCGTTTGCAGAATTAATTCAAGAATTACGCAGATTTAAGCGTACGCCCCCGAGACAATCGTGACAAGACAAGCTAGGTGCTGAAAAGGGGGTATGGGTACAACCTTCTTGGATTGGGCATATGCAGATTTAAGCATATGCCCCAAGAGAAGCGAGGCAAGCGCCGGGAAGGGGGTGGGGGTATGCCCTTCTGGAGTTTGGGCATAAGCAGATTTAAGTCTATACATTCGAGGCAGGCAATGGCGGTAGCGGACCTTATTTCACAGAATTTTTCCAAGAATACGCAAGTTTCAAGTACATGTCCCCGAGACAAGCATCACGAGGATGGCAAGGCCCTGCGGTTAAAATTGTACGCATGCGCAGATTAAGCATATGCCCCGGAACTAGCGAAGAAAAGTGCCGGCAAGGGGGTGGGGGCTTCTTGATCTTGGGCATACACAGCTTTAAGCATATGCCCCAAGACAACCGATTATAAAGAAATACCTTCCGCAAACTCAGTCTGAAGCATATGCAGAATTAAGTATATGCACCAATGATAAGCAACCCATTGATCTTCTCTGAAAAGTCTTAAGGAGAATCGGTTTCAAGTGGACGCAGATTTAGGGGTAAGCCCCTGTGACAAGTGTGCCGTAGAAAGACTTCGAGGAAATCCTTCTCGAGACTTGATTTTGAGTATACGAATATCTAAGCATGCCTCTAAGACAAGCGGTTGGGGACGCTATTCTGCAGACTTGATTTACGATTACGTAGATCTAAGCATATGCCTCGAAACAAATCCTCGGGGAGTACGTGAAATGCAACTTTCTGTGCAAAGCCAAGTTCAAGCATACGCAGGTATGAGTATATGACGGCGGGAAAATCCTGCGAGCTGTTCTCTAGGTATACGCATGTTTGAGTAAATGCCTTCGTTAACGTAGAGGCCGAAAATATCCTTTACGTAAACTTAATTTCAGGCATCCGCAAATTAATTATATGCCTCAGGACAGATCACGCGGCCAACAGCACGATCTGTTGCGTGACCCCTCTCAGGATTGATGGATTGAGGGGCAGCTATTGAGGGGCGAACTGTTCCGATGGTAATGCTAACTCACCCAACAATCAATCAGAGTTCTTCCTGCAAACTTTCAAGGAGTCACTTGTTCATGGTTACAGAAGGAGGCAAGTTGGTTTAATGCTGCAGCTTTCATGGGATAGTTGTAAATATTAAAACCGCCATCCTTTCAGAAAATGTGTGACGCTACCGGTTTTGTCCACGCATAAACGGGAGGTGGTGAGCGTTCCTTGATCCCCATAAATGATGGGCGGTGACTAGACTCCGAAGCTAGTTCTACGCGGGGGGCTGGAGCCTCAAGAGGAGCGGTCCTTTCTTCGCTACCACATTGACAGTGATAATAGTGATGAACGTAATGGTGGACTTCTTGATGCGGTTGGCTGAGCTCGCCATGCCAGGTCGATGGAGAGGGAAAATCCTGTCTTGGTCCCTCGAGGAATCTCCTGACGCAGCGGGAACAGACGCCAGGTCGGGGTACTTTACCAGGGACAAGAGGATGTCGTACCTGATATGACAGCGAGCGCGGTCTTCGACAAGCGGCACAGATATGCTCCATTGTATGTATGTAGGTTCAGGAGCGCTAGAATTTTTAGCATGTCCTGATCGTCAGAAGCGGAAATGGGATATCTCACGTATTTGGAGCGTTGATGATCGTTGCTCCTGCAGAGATAGCGGCAGCCCATTCTATAAGACTCTTGCAAATCGCATGGGGAATGATCCGGTAAGGTTATTCGCATATGTTCTAATGATCGGCACTTGAAGAGGTGTATGCCTCAACATCACGAAAAACCATCAAAAGTAGGATTATGCCTAAAATTTAACCACGCTCCAATATTACCTACCTACTCAGGTATCAGGTGTATATCCCATAGGTATAAGACCAACTAACTGCCTGCACAATGAAGTGAACATGTCATTTCTATCCTTTCTCTGAACAGCAGCTGGACTGCTTCGCTATGAAATCATGCAATCACAGCCATTGGCTTAGCCTGCACTCACACCACGGTGAAATCACCTTCACTCAGTCCGATCGCGCTGCCACACTCCTTCATAGTCTTCTTTATCTTGAATCTCAACGACCTTGTCTCTTTGTTCTTGTCGGAAATCGGTCCAAAGCGCGCGCGCTGAGAGAGTTAGCATCGGCGAGTATCGGAAAACGATCAGCTGGCAAAAGAGGCTACGGTGAAATTCACCTTCACCTTGATCCATCCGCTCCTTTCAGTGGTAGACCGATTTTGTTCGCAGATGGAGACTTCCCAATCCAAAAAAACAGCAAGCCCTCCACGTTTGGGAAGTGTCATGAGGTTACCAATATACTTCTTCCACAACCAAGAGAGAGCTTACCGAGCTATACCTTACAGGCGGCTGCAGATAACGTCTATCTTCGGCTCCTGTTTCCTTTCACCGACGTCTTCTGCTTTTTTGCCCTCGACCTAGGGGGTCTACAGCCTATCGCTCGCAGGCTTGCCGCCTGGCTAGACAGTAGCCGCCCTCTGACCTTGCCGGTGGTCGTGCCACCACAGATTATTATCGTAACAGAAACGTCAACGCCAGAGTTACAAGAATCACAGCTCTTGGAGCACTTCCTCCGATTACTCGCTCATGAGACCAGGACAGATCCCTCGACATGTTTCGCGGCTATCCGCGTGGTTGCCCTGCTCCCAGACGGGCACATCTCGCCAGCGGCCCGCCATAGAAAGCTGAAAGAATCGTTGATGCATGCCTCTGACCAGGTACGACTGCAAAGACTTGAGATGAGTATGCTTTTCTCAGCACAGCATTTCGCCACTTTCTTGAGGGAAGCTTGCTCTTACTTTGTAGAGGCTTCTAGCGAGCCCTTTGATTTCATTAGAGCATCGCGTGTAGTCAACCCGCCAGCGCTGGATCTCAAAGAGCATCTGACTAACTTCTTAACTAAAATCAACACCATTGAGGAACTCAAAAAATTCGCTGTCCCTCTCATTGCTTCTAGCTTGTTGCTGGATGGTTACCATCCGGACACGCATCGTGAGTTCAGTGCCAGAAGGGTGATTGATCTAACGAGAATGCAGTCTTCCGTCCTCGAGACGTTTTCCGATTGCTGTACAAAGACGCTTGCCTCCGAGCATGCAGGGATGGCGTACACTTACAAGACCCAGCAATTTTGGTTTTACCCTCCGGATCGGTGAGAATGATCGAGGATAGTTTCTCGGAGCTTTTTGTGACGCTCAGCTCGCGACCAACCAATATAGCAGCAGATCTCCACCAAAAGTTTTTCCTCGAGCTGCACCACGACTGGAAGGCATTCCAATTGGACAACACCTGCCTTGTCTGCTTACGCAGAACGCCTCGGTACCGCCTACCGTGCGGGCACTGCATCTGTCTTAATTGCGTTCGAGATTTTGGGACACTGGATGAACACGACCCATGGCTGTACCAATTGGAGAGCTGCGTCTTCTGTGATATTAGCACGTCGGGCATGGTCATCAAGGATCTTCCCCCAACGGCTGGCCTTCGGCTCTTGACATTCGATGGGGGTGGGGTGAGAGGTCTCGCTACTCTACAGTACCTGCAGTGTCTTCAGGAAGAGATTGGCCTACCTTACCCAGTTCAGGAGAATTTCGATGTTGTCTTTGGCACAAGTATCGGCAAGCAAACCTCTACCTCCCAAGGCTTCGCAGCTAAGTACTTTCAGGTGGAATCATTGCGATAGGGCTATCAATATGCGGCTGGACAATCGAGCAAGCCACAGAAAACCTCGAGCGCTATGCAGAGTTAGCATTTCAACCTCGCTCAAGTTGGAACACGGACATCCCACTGGTCTCGCAATTCTTACAAGTGATTGACTTCATAGTTTCATACCTCGCAGACAGCCGCTACTCGGCAGACAACCTGGAAGCGGCCTTACGAGAAGCATTTGGTAGCAACCGGACCATGTTGGACTATTCGAATGCCACCAGAACCGGGACATGCGTCGGCTTACCGGTCACAACCATCCGCGACACGTCAATATGTGTCTTTACGAACTACAACGGAGTTGGGACGAGGAGTCGCAATTGCGGTATGGTCCACCCGTGGGGTTTGTGTATCAACTGATAATAGTAGGCTACCACGTTTTCGGTCCAAGCGATGGCTCATCGCGTGTCCCCCTGTGGGAGATGTGAGTTTTTCCATTAGATATGGACTAGGCTGACCCAAAGACAGCGCCCGGTGTGGATCTGCGGCACCTTTGTAAGTAATTCCCCTCAACGACGTGTTCTCAAAGCTGACGCAACAGTTATTTCAAACCAAAGCACATAACCGGACTGGGGACTTTCCAAGATGGCGGCCTGCGGGAGAATAATCCAGGAAATCTTGCCTTGGAAGAGGCGGCAATCATGTATCCTTCCATTGACGAACCAAGTCTTGTGGTGTCACTAGGAACAGGATCCTCACGCCCCAGTGATATCCCACGCATGTCGCCGTCTCGCGGTATCCTTCAGGATGGCTTTATCGCAAGATTACTGCGCGCATTCAAATTGTCTTTTGGTAGTATTCGTGGTCATAAATTCCGTAGCCGTCGACGCGAGGGCCGTAAAGAGCAATACTTCCGCTTTGACATGGAGTTTGATGGCCCGGAGCCTGCCTTGGACGACACGACCAAGATGCAAGAACTGAAATCGGCCGCTCGAGCTGCTATTCATGGATCTAAGGAGCTGAAACGACTTGCACGTTGTATTGTGGCGGAGTTGTTTGTTTTTGTGCTGGACCATGATCCGCTGAAGGAGAATGGAAAATATCTTTGCACAGGGCGAATACTGTGTCGTCGGCGTGCTAATCACCACGCGTTCAATAGCCTGATGGAGCAGCTGTCCAAAAAGTCGATCAAATTCTTGGTCGAAGGTCGTCCATTAGAAGGCTTGATCGACAATTCATGGTTGGATCCGAAGGGAAACTTCAGCAAAAGAGTCTCTATAGAGCTTGTCGACAGGCGATCTACTTTTACTATTCAATTGCGGGAAGGAAACATGGATCCTTGCAGTATCAGCGGCTCTCCATTTACAATCAATGGGCTTGTAGCAGTCCAAGAGTTGAGCGCACCCTTCGGAACATCGAATCATCGGAAGCGGATGAGGGTAGACTCATCCGATGTTTTGTGCAGGAAGCGTCAGCGTGTGAGAGCTTGAGGGTCACGATGTAAATTCGACGTACGTATCTCTGGTTCTGATCTCCGGTCGTCAGTTGTTCTTGTTTGTTTTGCTTATGTCAGCAAGGGCTCGCGTATCGCCTGCGCACCCAACGCAGAGAGCCACTCTGTAAGACTTGGCGACTACCCACCCCCTATTGGAGCCAAAACCATGACGAGTGAGTCTGGTCAATGAGTGGTTCGTTTTTTGAGTCACGCCTTACCTGCCCCCAATAAATTTGGCACTAATGCTCGATGGTTGTAGCCCATGCCAGCACTTGCCAAATGTACTGAAGAGATTCATTCCTCATTCGAGGGTTCGGTCATCGAGCATGTATATCCTCGTCCTCAATTACAATTGAGCAATCTGATGGGTATTGGCATAGATTTAGTTCGCATATAACGTCTGTCCCTGCGTGCCGAGACACCCCCTGTAACGAGACAAATGGTAGGTACTTTGAGGTCAAGCGATATTCACTTTATGAACGGCTCTAAATTTTTGCCTACCTTCATTTCAGTTGCATTGTATGCCCATCCCGAAGACTTCTAACCTATTTATTCGAAAAATTATAATTGCGTCGTTGCTGCTCCTTCAGTTACAGAGAGCCTCTTTTCATACTATAATAAGACCACTTATTATACGACACCACCATTAGGTTTTTTTCACCTTTCATTCACATAGATCGATTGAATATAAATATCCAAATTCTAGTGCAATGCTAAAATGCTATTGCTACTCTTGTGGCGGCTTGGGCATGCCCTGTCACATAAAGTCGCCTTAAAGGATGATACATACGATCAAGGATCATGATAAGCGACAGTGTGGTTATAGTAATCTCGGTAAAATTATATGTATTCAAATATGTGGCTGCGACACTCGGTCTCATATAGCGCCTAGCAATGGCACGTGATATTGGATCGCCACGCATTGCTAGCTGATTCTAGATTCTAGAAGTAAGGAGCATACGATCATCGTACGGAAAGGTACAGTACATATGCCACAGACGTGATAAGCCTGAGAATTGAGGCTGCTACTAAATACACAGCTGCGAAGCCTACAGCTAACTGGATGGCGGTTAACGTAGGCAGAATTCTTGAGTACAATCCCGCCAGATACTTGGTAGTAAGTGGTCAGACAACGTTGCCATTCCGACTCTTTCATATACACCGCTCCGAGATAGCGAATGCTGTACAACAACCAGAACCTTGCAGAGACGGCCATCGCTTTCTGGTGCCCCTTTGGGCTTCAAGTCAGTCCATCCTGAATTAACTTTTCTTGCCAGTAGAACGAAGTAGTACTCCGCTAGTGGCTCATATGGAAAGTCGAGAATCACACATCCTATTACGACGCCCGAGTCGCTCTCTAGCCGGTAAACATCTTTCAAAGACAAGGGGAAAAGGAATTGGAATCCTCCCGGCCTCAGACCGAGTTCCCAACTCCTTGGGCCTGTCCGGAATTGATCAAATTGATCAGAAGCAACTGGTCCTACTGACTGGTCTTGATTTGACCGACCAAATTTCAAGAACCCGCATTCCTTTAATAGCCGAATTCTGCCTTGGAGTTGCAAAGTTCCACAATCGTCAACCTTTAGCAAGACACAAACGGGTTCCCATTCGCCCAGGTTCGAGGCCCTTTCACCTGGATTTGAAGGTCCTTTAACAGACTTAATATGACCAACTCTTGAAGCCCAGGACCACGAAGGCACATGCGGTAGAGAAACATTTCTTGCCATCCCATCTTCTGCCCTTTCCCATGCCAATTCTTGAATGAGATCTTCTTGCCACATGCCGTAATGGTATCTGTCATCTCTCATAGTGGCTTTAAACCTGTTGGCAAGACCTAGAAGGGCGGCCAGTCTATCCTTTTCATGGGTGAATTGTCGAGCCGTATATTTCTCGATAATATCCTGCCAGGCACCGCCAACAAATTCGTCAAGCGCCATGGCAACTCCAACATGATTTTGTGCCGACTTTTGCATACCACTACAGGCCCAAAGAAAGGTATCATCCATGTAGTGGACCATTCTACGGGATAGAATCCATTCCTGTGTGGCCCATCCTCTCTTGCTTAAAGCACTAGACACAGGCGTCTGCATAAGATCTCTGCTCCGGCCAAGAACTGTGAATATTCCCTCTTCCTTTCCGTTCGAGTTAAAGTAAGGTATATCAACCTTTGGATAGTCGATTTCGAAATCAAAGAACAGACCGTCATCACTCCCAGCAAATTTGGTAGAAGCTGCAATAGTGAATAGGGCATCCTCATAAACGTTACCCATATGTTCTGCCTCTATTTCCCAATCCTGCGTATCATCTTGAATAATACACAACGAGTCAATCCACAGGTATCGCTCGCCCACAGCACGAGTAACAGCGATAGCATCTAGATAAGTTCTTGACATTTGAGTTGGGTCAAGTCTCTTTAAGTGGCTTGGCAAAGACTCGATCGTTGTTCGTAATGGTATCTTTTCGGGCGAACCCCATCGATGACTAAGAGCAACGAAGTTGCTTCTCTTCCCGTCAGTCTCTAGGAGGCGCAGTAATTCTGAGCCGTCATTTGGTCCGACATCGATGACTCGCTTTGGAAGCAATGGCTCTATCCCGGTTTCAAGAATCTCACCAGCTAGATTTCGTCTACACGCAGGATGGGCCTCGATGCAGCCTGTGAGCCATTTCTTCACAAGTAGGAGAGCTTCCCCGGAACCAGAGTTTGCGAGAGGCGGTCGGCCTGCAACGTCTCCACTTTTGAACGCAGCGCTGTCTGCACAAATCAGTAATTTGAGCTGGCTCCTTTGAAAGAGTTATGTATACCTGCTGTAGCGAACAAAGAAAGCTCGCCATAAAGAGATAAATCATCGGGCGAACTTGAGCCTTGGGTGTCGGCGGCAACAAAAATAGCAAATTGGTTGGCTTTGCAGCGGCCAGGTATGTCTAGGTTCGGAAAGAAGCTAGCACAATGATATGGTTGTATTTGGACAGGACAGGTGCGGAGCTGTTGGTAGGCTTCATCTCCCAGCTCTTCCGGGTTATCCTCGCGTGATGGCGATATTTCGAGGACGTCCCAAATCAGCTTGCAAAGATGGCATGTTTGAAGTGTGTCGAACAGTGTAGATAGTTCGGGGTGAAGCTGAAAATCTGCCGCTTCTGTCCAGGCATTAGGAGCTGGAACAAAATCGCGAAATAGCTTGTCACCAAGCTTTGCGCAGAACTCGCATAAGGGCATTATTTTGTTGATTTATGATGAACTCCTTTGGTCTCTTAATCATCAATCTGAAGTCGGTCTTAATACGTTTGAATGTTCAAGGCTGCCGCGAGCTGAAGAGGCGGGGTTTAGGCAGCGATTCTACCACATTCTTGGCATTCTTCTCAGCATCCTCTTAGCGTTGTACGTGGAGTAGCAGCTCCGTGCAGAGACAGGCACGTGGCTACTTGTGGCTTCACGCAATAATTCATTTTACTGGTTATCTCATAAGGCCTACCAGGACGAGATATCAGACATGAGTAGATTCGTAAGACGATCGTAATTCGATGGGAACGTCACATGTCAAAGCAGGCACACGTAGCTGCAAAATGGAGCTTCGCTAAACACGTGGTATATGTGATCATATCTGGGATCGTGGCAAATATATCATAGTAAGCGAGGGAGTGAAATTAGTAAGTTTTGTCTCGGCTAATGCACACCGAAAGAAGTAGACTCTCTCATCGCACCGGCCAAACTCCCGGACTGCTTTCCTTCCCTTTATAAATTGCTTGGAAGTCTGGTACTATCTCATTTCTTTAGAACCTTTCTCTAAGCGCTCCAATTTTGAAAAGACTCTAATTGTCGCATTTAAGCAGGGGGTAACGGCCAAAACGGCGATCAGTAGGTGATCAAAATGATTGACAGCGTCACCAACTAGAGTCTTTTCTCTTCCGCGAGGTGCCTCCGTCACGGAAAATAGGTAAAAAGAATGTTAGTTACATAAGTAGCAGCTTCATTTATTTGCTAAAAAAGGTTATGATTGTAAAACCATAGGTTTGTCTCATTACGGGGTGCGTCTCGTTACGCAGGGATAGGCGTTAGCATACTACTTGGTCATGGAACCCTTTTATCTTGAGCAAATGGCTTCTCCGGCATGGTCTGGTCGATGTGCTGTCGAGACTTCAAGAAGCCGCATTCACAAGGAAACAATTGCAAGCATGGTTTTCATTTGACGAAGCTTTCGCGGACTACATCACAAATAGAAGACATGTGAAAGAGAAAGCAACAGTATAACACGCACAAAAGCTCCAGCCCCCCTTAAACAAGTGTTGCAAGTTAGACACGCCTCGCTGCTCTCTGTTCCTTCTGATGACGGTGAGCCCGAGACAATTTCGTACGATACTTCGTGATGTCCTTTATAAGGAAGGCGAGACAACCAACCGTTCTGCTCGTCGCATCTTTCTCGGACAAGAGGTACTCATCTATAGAACGGCCATGGTGATCAGTGTTCTCAGAGTTTCCATCATCGCGACTTGCAATCTGCTCAATCAAACGCTCAAGAACTTTGATCGTGTATCCCACGTGATTATCTTGAAGCTGATTCAATCGCCCCTTGAGTCGAGATGAGCGAGAAAATTGTCGGGCAGAACCGGAGAAGCCGCTGTCGTCGCTGTAGTCAGACTCCATGTCTTCATCCGAGACGTCTCTTCGCACAAGATCACGAATGTAAGCTGGCGCCTCATCTTGTTGCTCATCATCAGATTCATCGACCACGATCGGCTGCGCTGAGCCACTAACATCAGTGATCTGCTCATTACCAGAGTCTTCGGTCATGGTAGGCTGCATTGATCCACCAGCAGGTCTTTCGGGGATGTCCACCTGAGGTCCTCCCTCATCAAACTCGAAGTGTGCATCTTCCTCCTCCTCTACCATGATCGTGTCCTCGTCAGCTGTGACCTTGTCGGACGCGGCATCTAGGATATTGACGTGAGCTGAGGCCTCAACTCGGATCGACGCCTCTATATCACGGGAGATGGTCTCTTCGATGGCATTGGCTGGAGCTGCATCCTCGCTCAATTGGCCTGTTGGGCCGTCAATGGGGGGGGAGGGTCGGATGCCCCCGGGGATAGTCTCTTCGACGGCATTGGTTGGAGCTGCATCCTCGCTCAGTTGGCCTGTTGGGCCGTCAATGGGAGTGGAGGGTCGGATGCCACCGGGGATAGTCTCTTCGACGGCATTGGCTGGAGCTGCATCCTCGCTCGATGGTGCGAAATCGCTCGTGGGCGCAGTATCGTCCATGATGCTGGCTTGGGCGTGGGCTGGGGTTGTGTCCTCGCGCCTGGAGCCGGCCGCCATTTCATCCATCATGACCGCATTGACATCAGTCCCAGGTGACGGTCCGCCCGTGATGACGCCCTCGCTCATGATGATATCTGGAGTCTCGGAAGCCAGACTCGTGGACAGGGTGGGAAGGCGACGCCCCGATCTGAGTTGACGAGTGGAGCTGGAATTGTAGGCAGGCCGAGTCTGGGAAGCCATACTAAGGGATGGGATGGGGGGGCGACGCCCCGATCTGAGTTGACGAGTGGAATTGGAATTGTAGGCAGGCATGACTCATGGGTTGATTGGGCTCGATAGTGATGAATGAGTTGAGGGACAGGAGAGAAGAGGAAAAAGGGAAGATGGAGAATTGAAAATTCATGGGCAGGACGAAGGCTTATATACCTGTGCCCAGCTCTAGCGCACATTTCAAGGGTCACGCTGATGACATCTTGTCATTCCATGTGCGTCCTCTATTGGTAGGAGATGCTGACAGAGGAAACTATTGGGTGCATCGCGCCCCTGGCCCCTGCCTCTATACCATACATACGAAAGGCCATTCCAGCTACAACATCGGTGGAGGAGCGCCACGCTACGATTCCTTCGGTGGCTTCGACTTGAACCTGACTAGCTATGTATGCGCGCAAGAAGAACAAAAAGTCTCTGGGACTTTCGAATGTTCCAGCACCTTATACGTGCTCTGTTGCGTGTGAGGTGCGTGCTTATGGTGGTCGGTCACAGCTGTTGCAGACGGGGACCTGAATATCGACAATACGAGCATAGAGGACGTCCTGGCAATGGCCTCTCGCGTCGCAGCTGGTTTGGAGGCGAAGCACGAGCAATCCTACACCCATCCCTGTTCCGGCTCGATTTCGGTCTCTCTGAGAAGTTGCATGGTGTCCTGGTGCAGCCGAGCAGCCTTTACGTGTCCTCACACTACACATGGGTCCCATGAAGATACGCTATGCCGGTCATTGCCATTCCTGCAAATGCATGAAGGGATTCCTACAAACGGAAAGGGGTTAGAAGTGGACCTCTGGATGTTGTTGTTTGGCTGTTTAAGCGAAGCCCTTATTCGCTAAGCGAGAAAGGTGCAGTTTGGCTTCAACCCGCCCCAAGTTCAGCAATTACCAAGTGAAGCTCCTTCCCCCTCGGACAATGGAAGGATCCGGGGTCCAGAGTATGATAGACAATCTTCCTAACCTCATCGCGTCTAATTATATGTACATGCATACGCCGAGCTTGCTTTTGCATTGAATAAACATGAAGGCGGCCTGGTCTCGAAAATGGATACTGCACCTCGTCCGGCCAACCTTCCAATTATATTGCCTTGTGAGATAGCGGCACTTCTGTATCCTATATTTTTATGCAGGTGATCCCATCTTCAATCCTGGACCTGCTTTGCCATTGTTGAGGATTACATTCCGGAAGTGACCTTGTGCTTGTAGTACCAGAGTCGTAGGATGGACTAGACTTCAAGGAGCAGCGAGACATACCTGTTCCGCCGTGCTTATTACGATTAAGACGGCTCTGCATCAATGAGCAGAAGGTAACGCCCCTGGAAAGGTGAGGGATACGGATATAGAGCGGCAAATATGATAGGCACGGGCTTGCCGTGAGAATTTTGATGAGATCTAAGTATGCCTTCCCCAAATCCCTACAGCGGTTGCATATAAGAGATGCGTCTAACCCAGCTTATTTCAGCACCAAAGAGACAACTCGGCACGTGTTGCTCCGTATAATTTGACAAATTGAGACTAGAAATCGCCCAGCCTGGTCTGACACCATTATCCAGGGCGACCGACTACTTGAAAGTGGAGGCAAGTTGTAGCCGAGCTGAGCTATGGATGTTCCCACTGGTCTTATTTTCGAGTGGCATTTGTGTGTTGACGATCTCTGCCGCCATTCATAGGAAGGCACGAAGTCGGTCGTCATGCCTCGCATAGCAACCTAGGGGTTCGCTTAAGCACTTGAAGTAAACATTGGATATCAAGGCATGTGAGATGACTCAAACGGGCTGCCAAGCGTCTAGTCAAGCACATGTGCGCCCTTTGGGGGAACCTGAGACTTTTGCAGGAGCCAGTGGAAATGTACCAGAGAAAACTATGTATAGGCTTTCATAGTTGTTCTCGGCACCTAATCTTTTATTTGCAGCATCAAAAAATTATAATTGGATTTCATCCACCTGCTTTTACCGAAGAGCCCAACGTTATCTCACCATTATTCACAGCGCGGCCGAAGCTCAATCTTATCGCGACCGAATTGAGAAAGCATCCGAAGACCTTAAAATGAAACCCAATCACCCGAGCAGATGGGGGAAGGGTGGGGCGAGATCTGGTTGAAGGTTGAAGGTTGCAGATATGTTACCCTTGGAATTTTTCGTCCCACAGTAAAGGACATTCTCTCCTCTTCTTCCAATCTGGGACGCTGGAAGCCATACCGAACAGGCTTAAAAAGAACATAGATACGTGATTGTTGTGAGAGGTGTACAGTACTGTAGACAACCTATCGTACTTGTGGGTTGTCTTGCCAGGTCAGCTTAATCAAAGTGACTCGAAATTACAGCGGTCATAGGCGGGATTGGAGCCATCAATTCCGGGAGGATTTGGGGCTCCAAAAAGTTTTGGTGATGCCAATTTTCGCATCCATCATTTTTGGAAGCCACTTGTTGTGAGCCATCCATCTAGGATAACTCCATTTTAGGATCCCTCCATTATAGAAGCATACGCAAAAATTTGGAACAAACGACATGACCAGCTGCACGCCTAAATTTGAGTAAGCTTAAGATTCATTTTGTGAATAATAATGTTTTAGGGGTTATCAGTTAAGGGAAGTATGTTTTACATTGGTATATGCTTAAAATAAGTTACTAAATAAGAACTCTTTCCGTGTTATTTACTACAAGGCGTATTCTTTAACAAGCATATGCCTTAAGTAAATATGTAAATAAGTTCCAATTTTCTTGTCCACCAGGAAGGCATATCCTTAAGCTAGTATATGTTAAAAACAATTTTGTGAATGAGGATTTCTTTTGACTTGTACATCATGATGGCATGTCCTTAAAATAGAATATGCTTAAAATAATTAGATAAATGAGACATCATTCTGCGTCGTTTATTCTTATATTTGCATTTACCTTAAATAATCCTGTAAACAAAGATTCTAGGTTATCAGATAAGAAGGTATTATTTTTAGAATGGTATATGGGTAAAATAATTGGGTAAATGAGAAATCGTTCTGCGTCATTTATTGAAATGGCAAATTTTTAAAATATATGTATGAACAAGGTGTTTTTTTAGTTGTTTATTTGTGTATTTAGGAGGGCATATTTTTAAATTACCTTATGCTTGAAATAGTTTAGTAGATAAGAATTCGTTCTGCGTGTTTTGTTAGGAGAGCATGTTCTTAAATTAGCACATGACTAAGATAGTTATGTAAATAAAGATTTGTTTTTACTTATTCATTAGGAGAGCATACATCCTAAATTAGCTTATGCTTAAATTAATTCTTTGAAGAAGGATTTGTGTCGACTTGTTTATCAGCAGGGCATCTTCTAAAAGTAGCATATGCTCAAAATAATCAGGTGAATAAGAATTCGTTCTGCGTCATTTATTAAGGGAGCATATTCCTAAATTAGCATATGCTTAAAAATAATTTTGTGATTAAGGATTTATTCTGCGTCATCATATATCAAGAGAGCATTTGCTTCAATTAGCATATGCTTAAGGTAATTTGGTAAACAAGGATTTGTTTTGACGTGTTTACTGAAGAGAGCGTATTCTTAAAGTGTCATATGCTTAAAATAATTTGGTAGATAGGGATTTGTTTTGTGTTATTTATTGGAAGAGAATATTCCTCAAACTGGCATATACTTAAAACAATTCTATGTATTATGTTTTGTTTTCCGTTACTGTAGGCTATATGCCTAGATTCGGGCATTGAGAGCATGGCTGTGGTCATTGTCCCGCTGGTTGATTTTCATTCTGTTGCCACCATCTCTATTCCCTCTCATTCTTCCTCCTCCTCTCCTATGAGCCGTATTCGCTTCAACCTCACGTCCTTTGTCTCCATCGCACGCTAGGCTGCACGCGATAACATCATTCATCCAACCATAACGACAGAGCGAATTCTCCCAGAACGTATCAATTCCTACAAGCCGCCAGTCCCAAGCTCTTCCACAATATTTCGCGACTTTGAGGTGACGATGTGGAAGTCGATCTTGATGTTCATTTGCATATTACCCCTCCTATCCCTATATTTTTCAAGCCTTGCACCCTGTAAGGTCCCTTCCTCCCTTTTATCTACAGAATTAACGTTGTGCCAGGTTCGCAGGAATCTTTTGCACAGGTTGCAGGTCAAGCTCGTGATTTATCACAACATTATTCAACTACACATGTCCAAAACGACACTGCGGGTGGGACGATCTTCATGAAGTCTAGATTAGAGGACTTGGTTGTGCCCATCAATTTTACGCTTACTGGAAGCTGTCCAGAGCTATCGACTGAGTTGCCAGTCACTATACGGCTTGTAACCGGAGACATCATCCAATCGCATGGCGATAGACCTGGACGCTGGCCTCCCTTTGAATACTTCCAGGAAACACTCAGATTGCCTGGAACTGAGCTCAGTTTGAGCCTGGACTTGCTTGCTGGAAATACATTGAATGTATCGGAATTCAAGGACCTGGCTAGCCTTGTTGAAGGGACGACTTTGAGGCTGTACCAAGCGATTGGATACAAAGCATTTGAAACGGCATGGCTTAGTGGAGAATATCGACAAGTCTCATTCCAAGCATGGTGGACATTATACTCAAGCTTCGCTGGGAGAATAGCGCCTTGTGAAGGATCAGCCAGCTATGCTGGTAATGAAGAGCTTTGATGCCGCTTCTTGAACAATCTGTCTGGTTTTGCTTTGCAGATTGTTAAAGAGCAATGTACATGACTTGGATGATTGCGAAGCTTAAAACTAACAAGATTGAGTTTGATTTTATCAGGTTTTCCCTGTAGGCTCTAAATCTCAGGGATGCTGATCATGCCTATGGTACCCGTCCAAACAAGGCAGAGACACCTTGCCATTTCCCATCTCGATGAGTGGCCTGACACCATTCAGGAACAGTAGCGCCCTATGTCTGGTAAATAACCTCACCCGTCCGTAGTGCTCTCTAATATCGTTCATCATATTTATATCTTGATTCGCTAGTCTTTCAACTTCGCAGAACTCATCGTCATCGTTGGTACTCGTAGTGGGTCGTTTTGCCATACATTTCGAGCATCTAATGCAAAATGCTGCAGTAATCTTTTCAACTTCAACGCCAAAGCGCAGGAACTGCCAGACACCAAGGATGTGGGTGCAAATCATATCCGAGGGGAGATCTTCGCGATCTTCGCGGCCGCATTGGAGACATATGACAGTAACAACCATGGTAGTAAGCATGATGGAGAATAGGACGAAGGTGGAGTTGCACTATTCCAATCAGCCTTGCAATAACACGCCGCCAAAAATCATAAATAAGAGGATATGCACCGTAGAATTTTATTCATCGATAACAGCAAAAATGGCTGTAGGCTGTGCTCAGATTATTTTGGACTCCTTTTTCATATACTTAAATTAGTGTATGCTTTTGCTGACTAGGTCCCGAAAATGCTGGATTCCTTGGATTAACGGATACCAATATTAGCATAGTTCAATCGAATATCGGCGATGGTACAAGAACGAGAATTCGCTCCCAGGAGGCGGCTCGTCTCCCTCCTTCTTGCATCATCAAATCCTCGAGGAACATGCGGCAGTCTCGAGCTCGAGCTGAAGAGTCTAGACGCGAAGCTGAGAGGCGTCTGAAATATGTAGGTGCTGCTCGCGTCAGGCTCGACGTGCTCCGCCTCTTTTGGGATGGCACAAACGTGCGAAGGGAGCCAAACAGCCAGCATGTCGAAATATTGGCAGAGTCTTTTCGCGCGGGAGGGTGTCATCGCTTAGAATTACGCAATCATATACCCGGGAAGATCTCCCAGGAATGTCTTGATTCGGTGTTACGTGATTCGAATGTTTCGGCACACCAGCTACTGAACGATATCCCAGAGCTCAGTTTCCCGGACGACTATAAGCTTGATTATTTGCATGGACTGCATAGGATTGAAGCTGCCCGAGAATTTCTCTCCGAAACAGACAAATGGTGGACAGTCGATCTCTACCTGTCAGGTATAGTCAAGCACGATCAAGAGATGTTCAATCTGACCACAATGAGCTAGACCTTGACACAAATCTGGAAACTTACCTTATTGAAGAATACTCGAACGAGGAACAGCCTTCTGATGGTGAAGTGTATCGAAAAATGCGTCAATACAAGGATAATTACATCTTCAGGCAGCGATGGCAATCTTGGTTGAAGAAGACCCGAGCAAAGGACATGAACACCTTATTACGGAACGAAGAATTGACCGAAGCTTTCGACAGCCTATTACCTATCTACGGGATTTGGGACGGAATGAGACTGACTACAATTCACAAGATAATACCTATGAGATGCCCCGAAGTACGTATGAAATTGAATTTCGCATACAAGCTAATTTTACCTTAGCTAATCTTGAATTACCTCGAAGGTATGAAAAAGTTTTACTCCGACTTGGTTGATGGTGAGGAGGATGCAATGCAGAGAATTGACCCGGCGACGGTCAAGTCCATAGAGCTGAGAGCACCACGAGCATCGACGAGGGATGCGAAGTTTCTCTACGGCGAGATACATGGTGGTAGGATATTCAGTGCCTTCAGCGCGTCTGAACGTGAAAGGATCTGGGGACGCCTACAGATGTTCGAGGGACTTGTGCCATCCCTGTACACCTTTTTCCTCGATGTTCTGTATTTGGAGCTCCTCACCAACTCAGTGAGGCGGCTGACACAAGTTCCAAAGAACAAAAGTCTCATCGAAACTCTTCGAAAGCGGTTCACCGGTACCAACCAAGAGGATGGCCTGATCAAAATTCAACGAACAGAGGGCACTTTCATGCATCGGAAAGGCAACCGCGCAGATCAGATCGATTATGGAATTCGACAGCTATTCGCCTTCGCCATGCGCGAATATCCTTTCATACCGCGTGAGTCGGAAAAGGAGGATCTGCTGCTGCAGCAGCCAAGGGCACATGCCGACCCTTCTGTGCTGCGCTGCTTTGCTGATCTTGCAAGTGACTTGGGATTTGCGTCTGACGAGATCACGGCTTTACAGCGGCTAGGGACAGCTGCTAAGCGAACATATCCGCGATCAAGGCCTATTCTTGTGACTTCTGGGTCTGGTGTTGCACCAGCTCGCAGGTGCGGTAAACCTCGAATACAATCATTCAAAGCAGATCGCAACTTGTTGTTTGTCTATCACCTACACGACACACGACAAGATCAAGGAGATGGCATAACTTCCTTCTTCGTTCGGAAGTCTGTATACCTTGCATTCTTTGGCAGACCGTCCAGGATTGGTAACGCCGCAAACATGGGCGAGCATACAGCAGATACGGAAGATCCGGAAGATACAGAAGATGCGGATAGTGTGCTGTCCTATTATCATAGGCAAGATAGAGATCAATCTCAAGAGACCTCCGGGGTTGACCAGAATGGTGGCCAACCGCAGACCTCGACCGCGCAGGAAGAGAGAAGGCAGGAACAAGAGCTACAGAGGAGGCTGGAGCAAGAGAGACTAGAGCGAGTGACGTCTGACCATGAGAGATTGATGCAAAACATTAGAGCGAGACAAAGGTTGGAGCAGGAGATAGAGGAACAACGCCGACAAGAACAGATCAGGCAAGAAGAGGAATTAAAGAGGAGACTAGATGAGGAACAGCTACAGCGAGAAAGTTTGAGGCAGAAGAGACAAGCAGAGGATCAACACGAGCAAGAGAAGGTCGAGATCCACTTCAAGGTCTGGAAGAGACATGATTGGAAAGCTTTGCCATCAATCTACGCCCATCCAGAAGACTCATCCGAAGTCGAACGAAATGCGAAGAAGTACATGAGGAGGAAGTTTCGGACTCTCAACACGGAACTACAGATGCTTGCTCCACGAGATTGTTTCCAGGCGGTAATAGATGATCGGACACATACGATACTGCTAGTCTCACAGGATGATCTTCGTACTGATGAAATGGAGGAATCTGCTAAAAGACTGCGTGACGATGCGTTGAGGATATTAGAGCTGAAACGTAGGGCTGAAGAAGACATATCTAGAGTTCACCATCCAAGGAAGGCTCGATAATGCTCAACATCAGATTAAGTGGTCCATGTCCATTCCAATCACGCATCACTGTTGTGACCACAGACAGGCAGCCCGTACTCGGTTGACTGTTTCTCTTGGCATCCTCGTGCTCTCTCAATTCAATAAGCTCAGTACTACGACCACTTACCTGAACCTCATTATTTTAAGATGTCCCATCAACATGCACATCATCTGACCTCAGCTCGCAGCGTCAGGATGGCAAAATTGCATCACAATCATCCTAGCGGCCTGTTTTGAGTCAGTGACAGTCAGCAGTAGTCCCTGGCCACGCTTCCTGAGCACAAGGTTCTGGGCTGCCTGGTACAGATCGCCTCAATAGGCGGCAGCAATGAAAGGCCTACGCCAGATTAACAAATTTGCAGCGAGCCGCCCAATTGTTAGTACTTAAACCTGCCGGCCACCCACTTGGACTTGCTTCTCTATCTTCAACTATGAACAAGATGCCGGGCTCATTCTCTCGCTCCGACTCCCCCCACCCTTTCCGCCTGCAACGACCTCCACCACCAAGGGTTAAAAAGGTCAAGACGACCACGACTGATGAGGAGGCGCCCCAAGAAAAGCCTTCAATCACCCCAAACCCACCGTTGCAAACAAAGTACATCGATATGCTCCTAGAGTTGGACACCGTTTCGAGGTGGCATAACATCCTCGCAGGTGTCTTCAGTTGGCTGCTACTCGCTGGATACCTTGTCTTGCCAGGAACCTTCACATCAATTCGGAATTCTCGTACGCTTTCTGAGGGGGCTGGTAATGCGGGTAAAGTCGTTGTCAAAGCTGCACAGAACCTGCCGTTGCTTTGGTTGGCCGGATTCTGCTGTGGAGTTGCTTCACTAGGAATGCTCTTCCTGTGCAGGATCTGGTACAGTAACTATAAGTGGATGCTAGATCGAATCATTTGGTACGTTAGGTAACAGCGACAATGTTTAAAGGGATAACTAAAGTGTTCACGAGGCCCAGCTTGACCAATTCAGCGATTGGTTTCCTCACGACAATCATCAACATCTACACGGCTCGAGGTGGGCACTGGTCAGTTACTGCTATCGTCACAGCGGCGGTTACAGGGGGTTACACTACTATTATGCTAGTACTATTACTAGCATTTGATATATGGGGTCTGAAGAAGATCAAGAAGGAGCACGAGGAGAAGCTAAAGGCCGAACAGGAGAAAGAAGAGGCCAAACAGGAGGAAGCCAAGAGATTGAAGCGTGGGTTGGGTGAAGTATGATCAAGCCATGAATGGTTTCTTGACATCGGTGGCAGCGAATAAATTGGGCGAGAAGTGAAATTTTGGCATGGCAATCATGAATGGTACTTTGCAGCTGTTAGACTAGTATTCCACTTTAGTGGCAGAGATTGTTTACAAAATTCTCCAGTTTGTTTACCGAATGAACGATTCAAGCCAATCACACATTTCTATTTGGAAAAGTCCTAGGGCCAGGTGTACTATCTATGAACAATTTTAATGCTCTAGATAACTTCCCCTAAGCACAGTAGACAAAGTAGCTCCGTCACTTGAAAAGCAATGCGATGTCGATTGTCGTGAGAAGATGATTCTTGAATGCTAGACGTAGCATCTTGCCTCTTTGCACTGTCCATGTGACGTTTTGCTTGGGAAGTAAGACTTAGCATCTGTCAGAATCTGCATCAGTGATCCATCGTGCCGAGCATGAGCCTATATATGCATCGCCTTTCAGGAGCCTCGTGCAAGAATTTCCCGTTTAGGCAACAGATGATATGCCTACGCTTATTTAACACAGCCAGCCAGTGATGTCATGACATGGATGAATCTGGCATATTCTAGTATAAGCTTAAGTCTTGGTCTACGACCCCAACCCACTCACCCTTCCTACAAGAACTCGTAGACTGAAGCCCTTCCAAGTACATCAATTTTGAAGATATTTACCACCCCTTCACAATACGTCCTATGTCTCCAGACCTGCGCAAAGCGGCGAAACGAGCAAACGAGAGGGTGAGGAGGAAAGAAGATACCCTGCTTGTTAACACATACCGTTTCAGCAAGGAGCCTGGGGTCAAAGTCGCGGTGATGGTCCTACGGGGCGGGAGATACTGTGTCTATAGCAGCCCCGACTGGTGGCCACCTTCTAAGAAGGAAATTGTAGGACATCCGATGACACGCGACTATTTTTGCTGACTTGAACAGGCGGGAACTTATCCACTCCCTAAGATTCTACAACCAGACGAATTAGAGAGGAAAATAGCCGCAAGATCACTGCGTATTAAAAAATGTGACAGATTGTAGCCTAGCGAGCAAGTCCGTTTCGTGTAGGGAGATGGGGAGGAAAGTCTTGCTAGGGAACATAATTGATGCTCGGCCATATTACCATCAAGATTTCCAGTTGAACTCGACATGCACAGTACCTAAGATAAATTCAACAGGAAACATCACCGTCAAACGCTGCAAATAAATCATCAGGGATGATAGATGTCATATGGCTTATTGATAACTACCCAAAATATCGCTGTCCAAAGTATAAAAATGCTCAAGACTTGATCGAGGACTTCTCTAAACTTTCGAGCATCATCACTCGCCCTCAAAGGAAGAAGCTGAGCTGCGCGGGCGTCCTCGTTGGCGCGGAGTTCGTAAACCGTATCAAGAGCTCCCTCAACTGCCTCCGTGATCGAGTCCAGCTTGTCCGGTGATCAACAAGGGTTCTCAGACAAGTCCAAGTGGAATCTGCAGCACAGTTTGGGCATTTGCTTGCCGCTTTTGAGGCGGATTTGAGGCTCCCCTCTGGCACACCATCTTTCGCTCCAATATCCGCATGTCCGAGTTTGTCGCGGGCGGTCGCTGATTTATCTGTCTCCGCCGCATGTTTCCCTTTTCGGGCTCCGGAGATAGTTGGCTTCGAGAATGTCCCTTCTACCTTTGGTGGTTGCTCTAGTCACACGTCAGCATAGGCTTTAGGTGTTTGTAGCGAGCTACCTTGGGAATCATCCAGAACCTGAACTTCACCGAGATCCAACGAGGACGTGTACTGACTGCGGGCTGGCTGGGTAAGATTCTCCAGCGGGAGGGGAGTTGGGTTGTTGCATGGCCCGAAATTTGGCTTGCACTCGAATTCGTCATGATCGCGGTTATGGTATGAAAGATGATGTGGAAGAAGTTGGAATTCAAGAAGAGAAAGGAAGGGAGAGATCACCTTCTTGTACCTGTCTCCTGAGGCGCAGCCTCCCAGCGTATGCTCGTCTTAGGATGATAGCCTCGGTTACGTGGAAATGCGTGGAATTGACGTCCTTGAAGGGGACCGGTCAGTGTGGATGCAAACCACTTGTATGGGGAGATTTGGATTACGATTACTCCAATCAATGCCGAGTTGAGTAGACCAATGCAGGACGGAACGCCAGCACGCCAATTAAATTCCCACTTAACGCATGCTTCACTATTGTACCTATATTTAAGTTTTGCACCTGTCCCATACATCACGCAGTATCCAACCTGCCAGACGAAAACTCCCTATTCATATTCAACACATCTATCCTTGTTGCCTCAATGGCGAATCGTACCCTTGGCGCGAGCTTGCTTGCGGCCTTAGCATTGGCGAGGAAAGGATGCTGTCTTATCAGTGATGGTGACTCCACGCTCTGGGCAGATTACTTACTCTCATCAAGCTTTGGATTGAACCAGTCAAGCAACACGAGACGAAATCAATCACTTTTTCGGGCCAAACGTCCTCCTCGTATCTCAACAGAAGCATCTCTTCCACTATCTTTGCCATGAATGGTAGATCAAGTAGGGCGTGCGCGAATCTGCAACTCTCATCCGATGCTCTTCGCCCGTACTGCTCTAAATCTAGAACTGTACCCTGTTCAGCGAGGCTGAGCGCATACCCAGGGTTTTCAATTACCGATCTTTATCTTTCCCTCTGCAGATATTCGAATATCAGACATGGACAGCTCCTTGCAAGATATCCCTCTCAACAAAAGGTAACCTGCACCCGTCAAGACCTACTAGTGTAAGCAGGTACTTCAATATAGTACGCTTGACATACCTCTGTGATGATCGTAGCAATCTCCCACTCCTCGAATGGGAAGGACAAAAAGTTGGTGTCAGCTAGGGACAACTCAAGATATTCTGAAGCGGTAAAAATCTTATCGCCGTGACAATACACATCGTATATTGCGGCGATGTTGGGATGTTCGATTCCTGAGAGGGCTTGAAGAAGCTCCATGCTTCCCGGATTCGGAAACTCCCGGATTGTGGCTCGAGAGAAGTACTTTCCTGGGCAGCTGGCCAGGGAAGGCTCCACAGATCCGGACCTAATGAGAGTATAGTCATCCCAGGGGGATCTCAACCACATTCTGAGAAGCTTCCCCGGCGATCTCACACTTTCGGGGTAGGGCGATAAAGGGCCTTCGAGTGCGTGAGAGAGCTCACCTTTCGAGAACTCATCCACAAGATCGGTGTAAATGCGCTTCACGTGTCGGAGCCCCCAGCGGGGTGGTACCGAAAAGCGGTTGGTTGCATCAAACATCCTTGGTTGTGCGAAATGGAAATTTGGGAGGAAAGTCCAGCGAGTTTGGAGGGTCATCGCAAGAGCCTTCATAAATGGTTCAATCTTTTAAGGTTGGCACCTTGGCTTGTGCTACCTTGAGATATGTGAGCTATGGAACATCCCAAAACTGGGATGTAACATTTCTTTGGAGACGTCTTGTCCTAGGTTGATGCTTGATTAGGAAATGACCGTGTTAAGCGAGAGCTTAAATAAGACAACTCTTGATCATGTCCCTTTACATTTAGCATATTCGCGGTCTAATCGTGGACTGAGTAGAAGCATGTGAACGTTCAATTTGGATAATACTGATTTTCTAGTTGGAAGCCTGACACCATGAATGTTCATCGCTGAACTGAGTTACTATTGTTCACGGAGAAGGGAGACTATCATGAAGAGACCGAGGACCCAGATCTGACCATTGAACTTTTGCTTCAGGGGGGACAAATTAGCAGCGTCCTTGTTGAAAGGAAGAGTACTGTTACCGGAGAATGTCATCGTCTATTGTCCACCCCACATAGTCTTCGAATCTTGAATCCCCATTGAATAGCTTCTCTAGTACTGGCTTCGTAGTCTGACAACTTGTCAGTTACGTGTAAGCAAGGGTTGATGTAGAACCTACGGATTGTTTGCTTGTATGCTCGTAGATGAGCTACCCAGGTTTCCAGGTTGTAATCTTTGTAGCATCGCTGTAAAGCGTTCTGTATGATTCGACTGGTGGTGCCCCCATGTTCTACAAGTCTTCGACTGGCAGCACCTGCCGCCAGTGGTAACGAGGATTTAAGGTGATTACTATGCGTGATTCAGTCGAAGCTTTCTACCTGCCATGCTTATGTTTAAGGTTGGCGGTTTCGCTTGAAGCATGAGCAGGAAGTGTTCCTTGCACCCGTCCAGCCGTATCAAAAGATTACCAGAACCGCGATCATCACTAGCCCCGTTCTTCGTCATTCCCCCAATTCGTGATCTTTCTCACGAAGCCTGGAAGTCGCGCGCCCAATATCCAATAATGAGTGATGAAGTATGCTCCGAGAAGTACTCCCACGATAATAACAACGATCAGCACCGCACCTGTTGTGGTACTAGTAATGCGCATCGTGTTTTTGCCAAAGGCAGGGCAGTGGTTCAACAGCAGGGGTTCCAAACTGACGAGAATCCGTTGAGTTGACTCGAAATTTTCCTGAGACTAGCTCTTGGGCAGTCTATGAGTTTTGCGAACATAAGCTGCGTCGGCTTCTCTCATTTCAGCTGCGACTGCCGCCAAGCGCACCTGAATTTCCGACTTGGCGTACTCCATTCACCACTCATAATTCATTGGTAGTGGAGTCTATGCTTATATTTGCATAATCTTAAAGTAACTCTGTCGATAATTGTCTACAGCACCAATTTTGAGCAGAAGAATATTTCAGCATGAGACCAGCCACGGGTCAGGACATTTTCTCGTGCAGGCTCAAATTCAAGCTCTCTGCAGGTCCAGCTTTAGTCATGCGTAGATTTGAGCATATGCTCCCAAGATAAGCGAGCCGGCCGATTTTTGTGCAGACTCAATTTGAAAACATGCTCTTGTGAGAAATGACTCCGGACAATCCTTCGGGGAAATCCTACTCGCCTACGCAGATTTAAGCATACACCCCAAGAGCTGGGAGGGCGTGGATCCTTCTGTGCAGATTTATTTCTGGGCATATGCAGATTTAAGCATATGCTCCTCAATTTTCGGCATATGCAATTTTAGGAATATTCCTCGGACACAAGCGCTGGGGAGGACAAGCGCTGGCAGGGGCGGGGCCTTCTGTGCAGATTCGGTCTTCGGCATGGGCAGATTTAAGCATGTGCCCCCGAGATTAGCGAGCCGGCTGATGCTTCTGGCAGACTCAGTTTTGATACACAAATTTAAGCATATTCCCTTGTAAAGTGGTGGCATATCCTCAAATACAAACCAAGTGATGCGTGTAGAGCCTGCTCCAAATACCGAAGCGGTTGCTTCCCAAATTTTTACTGGTACATTAAGGATCTCCTTCGTTTTGTTTGTTATATATATGCTTCAATTTGCATATGCCTGGAGTCGCGCCGCAAGCATTCAAGCGACTTTTGTTGCAGGGCGTATGTTTGATTTGCATCTGCTTCAAATTTCTGTAGCTTCCCGCATGGATGCCTTCGTATTCTACAGCCGCCCATAACAGTAACCCGCGGACAGATTATAAAGCTTGGAGATCGCCTGCTCGTACCTCTTCCCCACCTTCGCTGCCGCTCACCTCGCCCCCACTGCCAAGGACTTCTGATATATTCCACCATGGATTGGACTCAAATATATGCCCTTGTCGCGGCTGGAATTTTTTCCATGTTCATCTTAGTCCATTTTCGCAAGTATCTGAACCGATTAGTCAATCACGTGTTCCTCTTATCGCGGCATCTCACGTACCCCAGACTCGTACATCGGCATAGGTTCTTGGGTCCATGGAGTCCAGCCGTTGTGATTATGCAGCTGGTATACATCGCAGCGAATGTATTCTGCGTAACGTTTCCAGCATCCTCCATCGCTGAAATTGGCCGCCGCGCGGGAACGCTCGCAGTCATTAATATGGTGCCCCTTTTTGCTGGGCCACACCTCGCATTTCTCGGAAATATTCTTGGTACTTCTCTGGGGACTATACACCTCATCCACCGTTCCGCAGGTATCATGACGTTCTCGTTGAGCATTGTCCACGTCCTGGTAAAAGCTGAGTCCAGGCCATCCCTGCCCCTAGACCTTCCTCAAAATCTATTTGCGGTTGTAGTGAGTTTTGTCCTTCTCGCGCTGAGCATGGAGCTGACTAGTCACATGGAGGATCATCGCTCTGTCTCCTGATTTTGCTCACAATCCCCATTTTCCGGCGACCTTTTTACGAACTCTTCCTCCGGACACATCAAACCCTTGCAACGGCGACTGCATACTCCCTCTGGCGCCATCTTCCCTCAAAAGAAGTATCCCCGCTGGTATATGTCTACATCTCAGCAGGGCTGTTCTCGATCTTGCTTCTTGTGCAGATCAGTCTCGTTGTACACCGTAATGGCATCTTTCGGTACCACCTTTCTCGTGCTACAATCACAGACTGTTATGGCGCAGTGCACTTGCGCATCCGACACCCCAAGGGACTCAAGATCGATAGTGGGCAGTATATCAATCTGTGGATCCCTTGGATGCCTTTTGTGAGTTTTTGGTCCTTCTTACAAACTCATCCCTTCATGGTAATCTCGTGGAAACCCGGGAAGCAGGATAATATTGAGCTCTTCATCAAACCCCGGCGGGGTTTCACACGAAAGCTTCTGTATCATGCTGCAAACGGCCACCTGAGGGATCCGGTGGTGATATTTAGTGGACCTCATGGTAAAAGCATTGATATGGACGAATACGAGAGCGTTTTGATGGTAGCTAGTGGGTTTGGTATCGCCGCTCACCTGTCCAGCTTGAAAAAGCTCATCTATGGCTACAACGCTCGGTTGGGTCGTACGCGAAGAATCCGTGTGGTCTGGCAAATACGGAACCAAGGTTAGACGCGAAGGCATGCCTTTAAGCAAGTACTGACTCAAGCAGCCGACGGTATTGGAGCCCAATCTTTTCTGAACAATTCTCTGGACGAGGACAAATTAGACGATGGACGTGTATGTAATCCTATCACTCCAGGAGTATATATGACTAATGTATACCCGGGCCAGATTCTTCTCATCACGATTCATTCAGAGTCTCACGACACAGTGATTCCTTTCGGGAAGCGCGCGACTGTGTATCCGGGCCCTGCGCCCCTATCCCGTATCTTTCTGGAAGAGGTATCAGGGGAGAACATAAAGCAACCCGAGAAACAACTAGTACCACAGGACCCGAGCACAGCAGAAAGCTGGGAATCAGAAGAACCACGACTAATCGAGTCCGGGCAAGCGAAGGACACTAGAAGAGACGGCAAGATGCTAGTAATGGGTAAGCAGCCTTAGGGTTTTGTTAGTGTGAAGTTGACGAAATGAAGTATCTGGCAACGACGATATTAGAGATCAAATGCGAGCTCTGGTGCAAGGCTATATACAAGCAGGCGTGAGCTTAGTGGAGCTGGACTACCAGCCGAAGTAATCGAGTCTCGGGTTTCGGAGGACATGCGGCCATGGAGGCGAATGAGGTCACTCACTTGTATTTCTTGAGGCAAGCAGGTATCTAGTGTAGAATTGATTCATCATAAGGCTTTCTATGTCCATATAGATAGTGTATAACTTGGTACGGTCTGACATGTGTTGACGATGTGTTGACGATGTGAATTGCGGTTCCATCGACTGGAATGCCTCTGTATAAATCACACCAAGACCAAAGAAGCTCACTTCGAGACAAATTGCGGCTGTCTGTACGCTGGCATTAGTCCTGGGTGAACAAATTTGCTGGGAGACATCTCCTAGGAGATGATTGATCCCAGGAGAGAGACTCTGCTAGGAGAATGTTCTTGGGAGGTAATATCACACAGGAGGCTGCTCCGAGGAGACTGGCCCTCCCAGGAATTGTCTCCTAGGATGCTATCACATCCAGGATAATGTTCCTAGGAGAATACTGCTCCTCGGAGAGTTCTAGTCCCAGGATACCGCTCCTCGAAGAGTTCTAATCCCAGGATACTGCTCCTCGGAGAGTCCGGCTCCTAGGAGCACAAGTCACAAATAGGAAGCTGCTTCCTTTGGCTGATATACTACAGCCTGCTATTTGCATGACTTTTCTAGAGTTCTAATTTCACTCTGATCAAATGTCACGAGGGTGTATGTCTAAGTCTGCGTATGCTTAGATTCGTTTCCTCGGCAATCTAAGCATATAGCAAAGCGCACAACAAAACCCGACATATACCATAAAGTGTAGGTCAAAATTGAGCGCCCGGCAGAATCACATACGGCGATTCCCGCAATATGCATATGCGTATATTCACGGATGCATAAAATCCATCAGCTGGAAGGCATATGCCTACATTCACGTGAGTGTGAGATCGAGTTTGTATAACTGGAATTCCCCGACCCTACTCCACAAAGCATGTGCCTAAATTTGCGTATACTTAGAATAGGTCGATATGAAAGGACTTCGCTTACAAAGGGCACTTACGAAATAGATTAGACAAAATGATTATCTACCTAACTGCGCTGATGTCTACATTCGCATGTGTTTATGATCAAATTGAATTGATATGGAAGAATATCTCCAATCGTCATTTATTAAGAGGATTATACTCAAACTTGCGTATATGTCTTCTTAAGTATAGTCCCCACAACAGGTCTTCGCTTGCTAAGGACTTATCTGCTTGAACTTGCGCATGCTTTTGAAGTTCAGCAAAAACTGTGCAGCAGCAGGACAAATTGGCACCATATGGATAAAGCAGACAAAATCTGGGACTGTGGTGTTAATCACATAGCAAAGTCAAGCATATAGCAGTATCGTCATCCAGCACGGAGGATCAAGCATGAATCGTCTGTATAGCAGCATTCAGCATCTAGCATATGCAGAACTCAGCATCCTACCAGATCTATAACTTGCTGGTACATTGCAGACTGCCTGGAGCAAATGTTGAGGCATTATTACAACCTGAAGCTGAATCGAAAATTACTCTTTATGCGATGTGCACAGAGGAAATGGCACCAGACAGCCCCGATCGACATACTAGAATCAACTTACTCGATACTCCAGGATCTGCTTCATCACCTGCCTCATCCATCTCATCCAGCCTGTCCAGCGCTACAGCAGTTTCCACTAGACATGTCACACCAACTGAAAAGAGGTTGACGGCGCCTACCGAACAAAGATCTACTGTTACAAAGCGCCAGAAGACCACGACAGCAACCGAAAATACAACTCTCACCGGATCTGACCATAGAGATCTTGCGATCGTCCAAGCAGCCGAGCAGGGCGTCAGCGTACTGGATTCCCTTAGTATCCAATACGAGTCACCGTGGAGGAGCCTTCGAAGTGACTATGAACTGAATCTTGGTGGGTTTGTTACCGTCGCGTCACATAGGGAGAAAGAACGAGATTCTTTCATCGTGAAGAGGTTCTCGGGCCCGGACATGGCTTCCAAGCTGCGAATGCTGCAGAGAATTCGCCACGCCAATTTTCTCTCCGTGCTGCAACGGTTCAGCTTTGAAAACTCGTACTATGTGGTGTTCGACCATGTATCTATCTCACTAACACATATCGTGACATCTCCACCTTACCTCAGGATATGCGAGCTGGCAGCTGTTCTTTTTCAGGTGCGTTTTCGAAGATTGCTGCCTCGTCTTTGCTAATGTCTGTAGATCTTGGAAGGTGTATCATATCTCGAGGAGCAAAAGCTAGAACATGGCTCCCTGGATTGCTCTAATATTCTCCTTTCTCCTCAGGGTATTATCAAGATTAGTAAGCTAAAGCCTGACAGAGCTCTATTGTATTTGTACTTACTCTAGAGCAGCTCACCAAGAGACTTGCCGCGACATCACATCGAGCCAACCACGTCTGGCGGATGTGAGAGCGGTAGGCTACATTGCGATGGAACTGATGCAGAAATATCATAAAGACGACGGCGCCATTGGCTTGGAAGACTTCAGCAGGTACCCCTCTGACAGTGATGCGGTCGACTTTCTTGCGGCCACAACATCCGCTACCTCAGCAGAGGAGCTCCTTCGGGTGAGCAGCCCCTCAACCAAGACAGTCCTGCATTTCCGCCAACTCATTCTAGCATAGACTTTTACGGAACAATGTTCAAAAGGAACAGCTTAAATGGCTTGTTGGAATTGCAACTACTGCCCGCATTGGATTCAGGTATGACGAAGGGAAGTGGGAAGCTTAGAGTTTTATATGAGTAATTTATTCTTCGAGGTAGTATGGAAAAGGGTAGGGTTCGTGAAATATGATTAGGATTAGAAAATTCAACATGTATCATGACATAAAGCTGCTGCTGTTGACACGTTTGTTCAGCGTGAGAGAGATATGTAATATTGGAGATCATATGGCTTAGTCAACCTCTTTTAAAACCAACACAAATCGCGAGAATTCGAAGTGCTTGGACGCGGCATGATGGGGTCTTGGATTGGATGTTAAGTCCCAGCTTATTCGCCATTGGTCTACCTCTGAGAATTGAAAGCGAACTGACTTGCACTCTACTGGAAAGCCTTCGTCCTGTAACCATAGAGGCAGTGTCCTCCTTAGGAAATGGGACTTCGCTTAAATAAGGGGTTCGCTTAGGCCGGGCCTTGGATGCACGGGGAGCATATTCCCCAAACAAAATTTAGGCATATGCCTTGCACAGAAAGGCTGCGCCAAGATCTCCCCAGATATCTAAGGTAAGCAGGATACTAACCAAGTAAATCCCTCGAGCCGCCGTCATCTCCAGCAATATATCTGTGGAATTTGAAGCACGCTCTACCTCAGGTTGATCATGCAAACACTTGTTTCAACCTACCTAAGTTCGCAAGCCTATCCACAACATGTTATTGTCATCCGCAGAAAGCCCTCCTGGCGGACAGCCGCTGTCCATCAGGCGCAACCCATCACTTCTCCTCCTGAGCGAAAACCATGGTCGTTCCGTGAGCGCTGACATTATCGCTCATACGCTGCCAGTATTTCCCGGATTCCAGAAACTTCCCCTCGAGCTACGAAACAAAATCTGGAACATGGCCATACCCTGCCGTCTGATAACCATCACCCCAGATTTAGACCCGGAAAATTTCACTGGCGAGGTGGAGATCCAAACAGAGTCAATCACAATTCGAGGCGTGTGTCAAGAGTCTCGAAGAGAAGCTTTAAGAGGATATGAGACAGTCACCTTCTCCGATGAGAATTTCTCCTCCATCTATATTGACTGGTCTCGAGACACTATCTTTCTGAATCTTCCGGAGGAGTGTATAGATATCGACAGAATGGTGAGCGTCCTCGGCACAGCTTTTCGATCGGTACAAACGCTTGCAGTCAGGATGAGAGCACATTGCTTTTGGGGCCTTGCTACGTTCCTAAGGCAGTCCAACGAGCTTCAAAAGCTTATTTTTGTCGACGAACCCGAGCATCCACCTTCCCTACACATTGGGGATGCGAGCTTATACCTGGTGGATCTTGGCACATGGGGTTTCATCAAAGGAAACCTGGTGAACTTCTCTGAAAGCCATCAATTTTTCAAAGAAGGAACCTGGATCAGGCTAGCGGAATCAAATGAGCTCAAACCAGTTGATGTCAGGCAGTGGGAAATGTCTATCGAAAACATCTCTTTGGTTAGACGATTGATAGAGAGGGGAGAAAAGTATTTTTTGTTACTTCCTCTAACGTGAGCTGTTCGACTTTCTGAACGATGGCCTTAGTCAATGTATTTAGCTTCGCAAGAACATACAATCGAAACAGAAGATGCCAACAAGTAAGAACGGAAGTCTGGAGACAGCCAGAGTTCCAAGACCAAGATCAGGGCCAATAGACCATGTACATAACAATGCTTGACACCTCAGCAATGACCATGTGGACCATTGCTCCATTTAAATTTGCGTATGCTTGACCTGATTCTCGTCGCTATTTACACGAAAGCATACACCGAAATCTGAGCGTGCCTTAAAATGCATGGTTGTGGTTCCACCATTTGATTCCTCTCCTCTTCTTTTCTCCTCCCCTCTTCCCTTTCATGCTTCCCCGTCTCTACCATGGGTATTACAGTAGCTTGTAAAATCGGCTTCGCGCCGTTTCGCTCAAAAATGATGTGAGCACGGATCACCTCGGCCATTTTTAGCTGATGTGGAACAGCTCCCTTTGTCGCGTGACATCTGGGGGAATGACCAGGGAGACAATACTTCTTTGAACCCTCGCATCTCATATATTACAGTCAAATCGCTTGCAAAATCGGCTTTCCCTCGAATGCAACACACTCGAGTTCAACGATCTGGCTCCGCTTATTTCCCCAACGATATACCCAGTAATTGTACTACCAAGCAGCTGACCGAATCCCCATAAATGTCAGACTTGAGACATTCGAACGTACAGTAGTATGAAAATATAATCTAAATACTGTTGACATCCGCAACAATCTAGTGACCAGTCGATGCATGTTCCACTAACGTGTTCTTTAATGAACCCAAAAGCTTTCAAGGTACTAAGAGCCTCTGTCTTATCGACCTCAAGAACTGAGAACATCAGGTCATACGAAATATCTTGCCCTTTGATACCTTGGTACTAAATTTGCGTAAAAAGGTTACGACACATTTAGTAATGGGTTCTTATAAATTATTATACCCGAATAACTTACAGTAGAACTAGAATAGGGGGACTTGAGTCCCAAGATCATTAACGTTTTCAAGTCACATGATATTTATATCTCTTTATCGACACATCCTTCTGGCCAAAGATCTCAAATTCCAGCGACTTCTTGTCTTTCGTTTTATCTGATGTTCAGGTTGTTGTGGAGATGAAAAAAGATCATGATTTTGAGGATCAGCTAAGTTAGTAAGGTAGAATTCAAGATTGCCCATCGACAAGAGAGTATGAGGGTGCTCGTCTCCGAGCGTTCTCTTCCTTGCTTTAAGCACCTTCTCCTCGAGCTGGACGGCCTCTTGTCGTTGGCCGAGATCGCTATAGCTTGCCGCAAGATTGCCCATCGATAGGAGAGTGTCAGGGTGCTCGTCTCCGAGCGTTCTCTTCCTTGCTTCAAGCACCTTCTCCTCGAGCTGGACGGCCTCTTGTGGTCGGCCGAGATCGCTATAGCTTGCCGCAAGATTGCCCATCGACAGGAGAGTATGAGGGTGCTCGTCTCCGAGCGTTCTCTGCGTTGCTTCAAGCACCTTCTCCTCGAGCTGGACGGCCTCTTGTCGTCGGCCGAGATCGCTATAGCTTGCCGCAAGATTGCCCATCGACAGGAGAGTGTCAGGGTGCTCGTCTCCGAGCGTTCTCTGCGTTGCTTCAAGTACCTTCTCCCTGAGCTGGACGGCCTCTTGTCGTCGACCGAGACCGCTATAGCTTGCCGCAAGATTGCTCATCGATAGGAGAGTGTCAGGGTGCTCGTCTCCAAGCGTTCTCTTCCTCGCTTCAAGCACCTTCTCCTCGAGCTGGACGGCCTCTTGTCGTCGGCCAAGATCGCTATAGCTTGCCGCAAGATTGCCCATCGATAGGAGAGTGTCAGGGTGCTCGTCTCCGAGCGTTCTCTGCGTTGCTTCAAGCACCTTCTCCTCGAGCTGGACGGCCTCTTGTCGTCGGCCAAGATCGCTATAGCTCCTTGCAAGATTGCCCATCGATAGGAGAGTATGAGGGTGCTCGTCTCCGAGCGTTCTCTGCGTTGCTTCAAGCACCTTCTCCTCGAGCTGGACGGCCTTTTGCCACTGGCCAGTCTCAACAAAAACCCGGATAAATTTTCTAGCTGACTCAAGACGTTCTTCTTCACCATTGCCAATGACAAATAAAGCTTCTGGCGTCAAGAAACTTATGCAAGTTGTAATATGAGATATCAAAGATCTTCGGAAGCCATAATCTGACGTTTTCTGCCTCCATGATATAGAGGCCGCCAATAATAGAGCTGTTGTAAATGACCACTTTTCCTGTTCTGCTATGCCTAGCCTGTCACGAGCCCATACGTGAACAAGCGGATGTATTGAAACGTTATTAGTCAACCCGTCAACCTGTATCAGAGAGAAAGATGAAAGCAACGCGATAGCCTCTCGGATGTGGTATGGATCCCATCTAGAAACATCCTTATGAAACCAGTCGACTTGATATGATGCTGTCCAGTCCGAACATGGCTGGCGAGTTGTGTTTTCCCAAGCTTGCCTAAAGATTTCTTCGGAAATCCCATCAAAGTGAAAGAAAGAGAACAGCCGAAGTAGTTCGAGCGCATGACTCGCAACCTCGTTGCTCATTCCTTCGATCATATTGACAGAGACTTCCCAAGTTGTGTAGACCGTATACTTGTAATCAGACCTAGCCTGAGTAGGCGCGCGGCTTAACAGCTCTTGCCGGCGACGTCGATATGTACCACAGTAGTCCTCCAACCGACATAGCTTCTGCCTGATAGCGGCCCCAGCTTGGATAATGGCCAAAGAAAGGTTCCCTAAAGTCGTCACAATGTTCCTAGCCATTAGTCGGGAGGCTTGTGAAGATAAATCGTCCGTTCCAATAGCCTTAAGAAGCAAATCCACGGCCTCTTCAACTTCCATCCCTGCAAATTCATACGACCCGACCGTCTGGTGAACTTTGCATTCAGGATTTCGTGTGGTTATGATAATAACTCCCCGTGAGCCAACAGGAAAGTAATGAGAGATATCAATGGAGGGATCATCTGCGTTATCAAAGATCAAGAGCCACTGTTGAGAGATGTTTGAGAGCCAAGTCCGAATCGATAGTAAGTCATCTTCGATCTGGCAACTTTTAGCGATCTTTGAGAATCCTTGCTCGATTGATTGCTCGCTGCTACCGTCAACCCAGAACACACCCCAGAAACTGAATAGTATTAGCTTATACCAATTATCAAGTGCTGTGAAAATACCACTCCCGGTTGTCTTGCGCAAATTTCAACGACACTTGTGTCTTTCCAGAGCCCCCTAAGCCGTACAAGACAAACACGCGTTTCAGTATGAAGGGTCCTGATGATAGGCAACTCTCCTGCAGCTTTTTACACACATCATACCGCCCAGTGAATACCGCGCTAACATTATGTGGAATCAAGTAATGTTCATTGCAGAAATCTATAAGATTACTTCAGTAACAGTAATCTCGTGCGAAATAGCTACTATTACGTACCGCCAATAATTTGCTTTACATCGCCCTTTGCTTTAAGAATCCTCCGTATTCTTTTGAATAATTTCTCATAATCTCCGTCGTCGCGTCCTGAAAACTTGCACATGTCTCGATGGTTCGCATCAACTGGTATCTGATCTTCTCTAGCAACTTCTAACAATGCCGACTGCTTCTCAACAATCTAATACAGCAGCAATTAGCTTTGTAAAGACAGTGGATTATCGGTATAGTCCTTCCTTACCTCCTTCTTAAACATCCCTAGAGGCTTTCTCTCGTAGAAGCTGACGATCTCATACTGTGGCAACTGATGTCTGAAATCCGACGTAAGTCGAGCCAGCGTATCGCTGTTGCTCTCCAAGGCGTTGAGAAGTTTCGAGCTTGGCTTGCGCATCACAGTTGAGGCGACATTTGTAAGAATTTTGCCGTACGCTGCTTTATCGCTACCACGATGTGGCGTTCCAAAGAAGATAATCCCAGTAGTATGTTCGCAGACAGGAGAGTATTGAGCTTCGATCCGAGCCAAGAAGAGAGCCTAGGCCTGTTAGTAACTTAATCATAATGGACCAAAGGCATAATTCCAAACCTGCTTCACTACAATACCACCAAGTGAGTGAGCGATAAATATGATCGGTCTCCGATTCTCGTCCTCTTCTTCTCGTTTATCAATCAGGCTACTAAGCAGATCTTTGGCATGATCCACAATATCCGCGGTTGTATTGCCAAATGCAGCATCGGCATTATACCCAAATGTCATCACTCGCGCTTCGGGAGTGTCGTTTGGGAGGAAATCTTTTGGCCAGAAAGATTTTGTGTCGGGGTCCGTCCAGGATTCAATCGCATCTCCATTGAGGCCATGGACGAAGACGATGCTGCGAAATGAAAGAGTCAGCTGTCATGGCCAGTATGAAACGGCAGATGGTGCCAGGCATGGTCATACTTACTCGACAGTCGGGGTTGAGGCTGCGCCAAGTCCAACTCCGTCGGGAGAATACAGGACGGTCAGGACCATGGTTTCAACAGGCCGTCGTAGCTCGCGAACTCGAATGCACCAGCAGGTGATGAAGTCCTATCGCACGTCGAACTATGGAGATCGTATCTGTCGACAGAAAACGTGGGCGTGGGGCGGGCGGGGCCAGAGCTGTCGCCAATGAAACGGTTGTAACTGGGTATTGCCAGGGCCGGTCGAATACACGATGTCTACCAATACTTCAAGATCAGAATTCCAAGCGCTAGTTCCATGTCTTCCAAGTAAGTTCAATTCTGCTGTTCGTCGTGGCAGATCACAACCACCAGCTCTTGCTTCGCGCGCTAAACGCACAGACCAGTGATCGGCGGACTACTCCGTACTGCTGCCTAGACGGCTCCGTGCACGGTCCAGGAGCGGTGTCTTTTACCCCACCAGCCCTGCAAAAAGGATGAGCTAACGCTGACCTACAGTGGGAGCTTCGGCTTCTTGCTCCGAGTCTATGATTGTTACTGTACGGAGGGACCAGTTCCGGCGACAGTCACAAATGGCGGAGGTGGTCCGTGCTCACATTATTCCTAAGCGAGACGACGCGAAGCCGATTTTGCAAGCTACTGTATTCCAGCAAATACTGCGGCGGTATTACGAGGGATTTTTCTTTTAAAATACGGAGAGTAAAGCATAGAGAATGGAGGCGGGTGATGGTGCGACGCGTCAAACGCGTCGCGCCGCGAGCGAAGCGAGGTCACGTGGA
>Ga0207879_100125_pt1 | contig 92859 bp, 91 predicted proteins | sample LinPmetageLP24_FD_184045 | JGI IMG/M metagenome (GOLD analysis project Ga0207879, IMG submission 184045) | Marine viral communities from the Pacific Ocean - LP-24 (SPAdes) | ecosystem: Environmental > Aquatic > Marine > Oceanic | place: Pacific Ocean | collected 2009-08-30 | reverse complement strand
CTCTCCCCTCTCCCCTCTCCCCTCTCCCCTCTCCTCCTTTTATTTAATCCCTCTCCAATTAACACGCCACCTCCCCCCAAACAGGCACGCACTCTCCTCGAATCCCTCATCAGCACCAACCATTCCTTCCACGCCTTGACATTCAACCTCTCCACCATCTACGAATTATGCACCGAGCGTAGCCGCGCCTTGAAAATCGGCCTCGCGGAGAAAGTGGCGAGTATGCAGGACGGTGGCGGTGTTGGGGGTGATGGGAGGGCTGAGGGGAGAGTTGGGTGGGAGAAGGTTAATGGGGATTTTAAACTTTAGGTTTAGATTCGTTGTGTACATCCGTAGAGGGGAGGGAAGGTTGGAAGATACGTACAAGCACTCTGTCAATAGATGAAAGTAGAACCAACAATCAGAATAGCACGGAGTGAGATGTGATGTGCTGTTATGTTATGTTATGTACTCATGCCTCCTGTATCGTTTATAAAGGAACGAAACCGAAAGGAACGGACGAGTATAATCATTGTATTCCGCAGAATTTCGTGATCATTTGATACTTGTGAATAGATCTCGGCGTCGAAGAGTTGTTGTGATCCTCTGATGTGATAGGATGACGTGCGATAGTATTCGATTGTACCTCAATGAAGGGTTTGTGTTGATTTGCTTCTCTTGGTCTATATGCAAGTAAATATATCACGCTATCTATCTGCCGTCCATTCATCCCTGATCATGCACTTTTAGACATCCTCTGTGTCACTCATTTCTTCCCTCAACACCGCTCAAATAACACCCTGCCCCTCAACAATAAAAACCGCACTCCCGCTCCCAGGCCTACTGACCACTACCGCAGCCTCCTGCTGCTCCTCGCTGAGCTTCATCTTACTATAATACTCCTTCTCCCACGCATCTCTTACAGCATCAACCTTATCCGCCGGCACAAGATGTACGCTACATCCACCCCACCCAGCACCCGTCAATCTGCTTCCATAACTGCCCGCCTTCCTTGCAATAGCGCACAACTGGTCGATCTCAGGACACGAGCACTCGTACACATCGCGACAGCTGTCTTGCGTGGCGTTCATGAGGTCGCCGAGTTGTTGGTTGAATGCTGAGGTATCGGTATTGGGATCTGAGTTTTGGGAGGAGGGGCTCTCGAGGATAGAGAGGAATTTCAGGACGCGGAGGGACTCGGTGAAGACGTGGAGGGCGCGCTGTCGTAGTTTGAATTTCTCGGCACGGACGGGGAAGGTTGATGTGAAGCGTTCGTTTAGTTCTGGGACGGAGAGGGAGATCACTTCGGCGATTTCCTCGCGCGTGTAGCCTTCTTCTTTTGTGAGTGTGGATTTGGTGAGGTCGATTAGTTTGGTGAGTTGATCTTCGTTTGAAAGAGTGCTGGAGGAGAAGTATGTGGATTGGAGACCGTGGAGGGAGATTCCTAGGGGGCCGGAGTCGGATGGGAGAGGGGTTTTGGTCTTGTTCAGGATGGCGTTGAGGTAGGCGGCTGCGAGACTGCATTCTACCACGCGGAGATTGTAGCAAACTGGTCCGGTGACTTGCTTATCCGACTGAACGAAGCTCTGGGCGATGACGAAGGAGAGTTCTGGATTGGTCTTGGGGAAGTAGACGGGTCTTGCTGTGAGGGTTGGGACGAAGGAGACGAAGAGGGCGGAACCGCGGAGAGAAAAGACCGAGGCAGATTGATCCATTCCACCTGAATTTACGCCCACGGCACGCTCACTGACGATGGCCAATTCTGTAAGGGCTGTCTTATCAACCTCCTTTTCCCCATTGGCAAACATGACTGCCAGAGCAGATGCGCTGACAAAAGCTGCAGAGCTGCTCAATCCACCCCCGGCAGGCACAGAACCATCCATCAGTATCTCCATGCTCTTCGGCTTGTATCCCGCACCGTGCTTCGCTCGCAGAAGCTCCAATGCACCGCGCAGACCTGATTTGAAGTAATTGGTCCATTCGTGGACTTTGGCGTCGATATCGACGGTTTCGTATGGGATATCGAACTCGTGTGCAGGAAACTTCTCGGATTGGATGTTCGAGACTTTGATCTTGTAGCAACCTTCTGGAGCTTGCGAGTCATCGATTACCCGTACTGCGAGGATGACATCTGCGGTGATGGCCATAGGTAGGACGGAGTAGAGGGAATAGTCGATGTGTTCGCCGATAATGTTGACTCTGCCTGGAGAGCGGGATACGAAGTCTGGAGTGCTGCCATAATTGCTCTTGAATTGCTTGAGGAGTTTCTCCCATCTGGTTGTTTGTGTAGAGAGGGCGTCTTCTGTGTAGATGTCCTTCAGGGACTTTGCGACTGGGACGGTTCCTGCCATGGTGGGGGTCTTGTTTTGGCGGGGTAAATGGTGGCGGGGTGTTGATGGTTGTAAGCTGGATTGCAATAAGTTTGGAGAGGTGAAAGGTGCCAGAAGATCGTCTTCGAGTAACGGGGAGAGGATCGTATTTATGTGTAAAAACAACAGATGTTCTTCCTAGATTTTGTATGGACTTCTAATCCATCGCGTGATGGATTGGTGGTTCCTGGCGTTAAAGGAAATGTATTCCGCCGCTAGAGGTGGGCTGTTTTGATTAGTGCGCTTGGAAGAGGGGAAAAGGGGGTACGAGATGTGGTATTGTAGAGCCAGGTTCGACTCATTACACACAAGAAAGGAGGGTAAATAAGAACAGAGAGCTGTATTGTAGGAAATGGAGAAAGTGGTTCCGCGAACTTCCCCGGTAGTGCTTTGCATTCAATGCCACGAAACAGGGACTGTGGTTCGAAGCTCGAGTACAGTACCTTCCCAACGGGCGGGTTGGTAGGAGCGGCATTCGGGGAACCTGGACCTTCCATGACTGGTACAGTGGTAACAAGCTGTTAAGCTATGCGGGGTGTCCATCGATTTGTGCAGTGGTGTCTTGGAGAGCTGTCTATGCCATTCGACTTCATAGAGCGTTCAAATGTTCACGATGCATTTGAGGTGTCCGACGTGAGGCGGACCAGTGCAAGCAGTCGTCACGTCGTTTCACCCTGTGCCAGTCAAAAGTGGACGGGCAAGAATAGAGAAACTGATAGTCGGATCTTGAGATGAGGGCCCTCAAACCCAAAAACGACAATAAATGCTTTTCTTGCAGTTCGATGCTTTGAACATCGGCTGTAGGCAAGGCTGAAGATATTCTTATTCTCTCGCGCGCGCTGGCCTTTCCTTTCACTCAGGTCAAGTTTTCGCCTCGCCTCGCCTCGCCTCTTTTCCCGACCTCGGCTGGATCAATTTATTTCCAGCCACCCAGCCAGCAGAATTCTGCTTACCTCAGCCTGATCTGGCCGTCTCTGATTGGCTCCATCTTCCCGCCAGTACTGCAGGGATTGCTTCCCCACACTGTTGGCCGAAAACCGCTGCAAAGGAAAATCGAATGGACAGGCCCAGGGCGAGATTCATCCATCCATGACTCTACTTTCTCCTCCTCCTCCCTTCCTATTCACAACAACAACACAATCATACTCGCACACCACACAACTCTCTGGCAATTGTGCGAACACCATTCTTAAAGAGCTGAGCTGACCTGAGCCAGAGGTATCTCTTCTCTACATTCTTTTTTTCATCACTTCCAATCGCCTCCGCTTTCCACTCCTCCGACCTCAAAATGCTCAGATCCTATCCTGCGAGGAGCGCCGCGCGCGCCCTCCGACAAAAATCAAAATGTCCTACACAACGATTCTCTACATCACCAGCTGCTGCCTCCATTGGCATGGTACGGAAAGCACCTGCTACGACAACAAGATCACAAGCTACTGTTGCGACAGCTTCAGCGCCCTCTCCAGCAACGTTCGTCCCCTCCGCCATGACTCACCCTATATACTTACAAGATGCAGGAAAACAAGAGAAAATCCAGCTCCGACATTCAATGCTACCACGAAAAAAGAGAACCCTTTACAGCCCGCCCAAAATGCCCGGTCACAGACAGAAATGGATGAGTCGTATGTCTTGAGTCACCGCCACTCGGGTCCAATGCTGACAGGATATTAGATTTATTGGCAAGACTGGCGGAGAGATCTTTCATGAAATGATGTTAAGACAAGGTGTCAAGCATATCTGTCAGTACTTCTATACCTCAATTGCGATTTTTCGCTGACCCCGCACAGTCGGTTATCCTGGTGGTGCGATTCTTCCCGTATTTGATGCTATCTACAACTCAAAACATTTCGAATTCATTCTTCCAAAACATGAACAAGGTGCTGGACATATGGCAGAGGGATATGCGAGAGCATGTGGGAAGCCCGGTGTTGTTCTCGTCACTTCAGGACCAGGTGCTACGAATGTCATTACGCCAATGCAGGACGCCCTCTCGGATGGAACCCCAATGGTTGTGTTCACAGGTCAGGTCGTCACATCGGCAATTGGAAGTGATGCTTTCCAAGAAGCAGATGTTATCGGTATCTCTAGAGCATGCACAAAGTGGAACGTGATGGTAAAGAATGTTGCCGAAATGCCAAAGCGGATAGCGGAGGCATTCGAAATTGCTACTTCTGGACGACCAGGCCCTGTCTTGGTGGATCTACCAAAAGATGTCACCGCTGCTGTTCTCCGAAAGGCCATCCCGACTGGCAGCACAATCCCAGCTCTCCCAAGTCAAGCTTCGAAAATGGCACAGCAACACGTCAAGAAGCAACTCGAGGCCGCCATTGGCCGTGTCGCAAAGTTGATCAACGGCGCAAAGAAGCCCGTCATCTATGCTGGTCAGGGCATCATCTCCCTCCCAGAAGGTCCAAAACTCCTCAAGGAGCTCGCTGACAAGGCTTCCATTCCTGTAACAACAACTCTTCAAGGTCTTGGTGGCTTCGATGAGCTCGATCCCAAGTCCCTCCACATGCTTGGTATGCACGGTTCAGCTTATGCCAACTTGGCCATGCAAGAAGCAGACCTTATTCTCGCTCTTGGTGCTCGGTTTGATGATCGTGTAACTGGAGCTATCGCCAAGTTCGCACCAGCCGCTAAGCTTGCGGCAGCTGAAGGACGTGGTGGTATCGTACATTTCGAGATCATGCCAAAGAACATTAACAAGGTTGTTCAAGCCACAGAAGCCGTAGAAGGCGATGTCGTGGATAATCTTGCACTTCTCAACCCCCTCGTTAACACCACAACAATGAGCGACCGGAAGGAATGGTTCGACCAGATTAACTTCTGGAAGGAGAAGTTCCCTCTAAGCTCATACCAAAAGGCTGAGCGAACAGGTCTCATCAAGCCACAGACTCTCATTGAGGAGCTCTCAAATCTCACCGCTGATCGCAAGGAAGAAACAATCATCGCCACCGGTGTCGGTCAGCATCAGATGTGGACCGCTCAACATTTCAGATGGCGTCACCCAAGAACGATGATCACATCTGGTGGTCTCGGAACGATGGGTTACGGTCTCCCAGCAGCTATTGGTGCCAAGGTCGCTCGTCCAGACGCTCTTGTCATTGATATCGATGGTGATGCTTCGTTCAACATGACTCTTACCGAGATGTCAACAGCCAAGCAATTCAACATCGGTGTCAAGATCATCGTTTTGAACAATGAGGAGCAAGGTATGGTCACACAATGGCAAAACATCTTCTACGAGGACAGATACGCACACACGCATTCCGAGAACCCAGATTTCATGAAGCTCGCCGATGCTATGGGTATTCAAGCCAGGAGGTGTATCAAGCCTGATGATGTTAAGGATGCTCTCAAATGGTTGATTGAGAGCGATGGACCAGCGTTCTTGGAGGTTGTGACAGATAAAAAGGTCCCTGTTCTACCTATGGTACCTGCCGGTAGTGCTCTACATGAGTTCTTGTTCTACGATGAGAGTACGTACCCTTTCCTCCCCCTCTTTCTCTACCGACACTTGCTAAACCAATCACAGACAAGGACAAGGAACGCAGAAAGCTCATGGGAGAGCGAACGGGCGGCAAGCACGGAGGCGACTAATTGATATCCACTCGCACTTCTACTAGGTGCTCGTTAAGTTTTCTATCGCGGTGGCTTTTCTTCCTTGCGATGCAATAACACGCAATGGCGGTGTTTGGACAGCAAAAGTGAAAAGTTGATTATCCCATTCAAAAAGCCTTTCCCTGGAGGTTCTCGTCAATGTCGAGAATTTGCTTGCAGATGAGACGAGATGAGATGCATGGGGTTCTACTGGCGGGATGGAGGCATGGATGGATCTCTGTCTGTTTGTTTGTATATGTAAATATGGGTCAATTAGTCGAATCAAAACAAGGAAGAAGATTCTCAAGAAGTCTATTCAGACATTAAATGCGGTCCTTTTCTTTTTTATCTGGTGCTCACTTGAAGTCCTGGACCGACATTGGCTAGTGCCTGGCTATGGTGCTCTAGCATCCGAAGATTCTGCTACCTCTACCCCCGCCACGATCTTAATTGCTTTCTTACCACCTTCACACTACCACGCCAATTCGCGTTGCGAGCACTATACCTCCCATCACAGCGACTGTAGGCGGCACGGTATCTACCAGCGGGTCTACAGGCATCACCGGCCTCAGTACTTCGAATCTAGACGACGCAGTGTCGAGTGCTGCGAGTAGTATTGCGAGTGGTGGTGGGAGTACCCTGAGTGTGTCTTCGAGTCGTCTATACCAATATGCTCATCCTCATCATCGTCCTCATCGTCCTCGCTCTCAACCTCGACATCAAGTACAGATTCGAATCCGAGCCCCTCCTCATCGTCTACATCTATGTCCCCTTCGAGCGCTGAATCGAGCCCGTCACCTGGAAGAGTCAATGCTGGAAGCGGCGCCGGTCTTTCCACCGGCGCCAAAGCAGGGAGAGACGTTGGTGCTGCGTTGGGGTTTCTGCTTTTCGTTGCTCTGGCGTTCTGGTGGGGGAGGCGTTCTGCTGCTGCTCGACACCGGGACAAGTCCTCGGGGCAAGCGACAGACAACGCGTTCGGGAAAGCGGAGCTTGGAGCTGAGGGGAAGAGGAGAGCTGAGTTGGGAGATGGCGGAAGCGCTTGGGCTTGGGCTTTTACGGGTGAGAGGGAAAGGGGAGAACTGGATCGGAAGGATAATGGTGGGTTGCTAGGTGATGAAGAGAAGGGGGAGTTGGAGAGGAGGAGAGCGGCGGAACTGGAAGGTAGACAGGTGGTTAGTCCTGTTGAGGCTGGGTGGAGGGATGAGAGGGCGGAGTTGGAGGCGAGGAGGGAGGCGGGGAGATATGAGATTGGGTAGGAAGGTGGGTACGAGATTTATATAGGATGATCAATCCATGGACACCAATCATTACGCGCCGTAATATTAAGGACGTACGCGATTGTTGATCAGGCCCCTGGTGAACTGCAAATCTCAGATTTTAATTTCTTCCATCTCAAAAGGTTGGGATTCAAAGCCGAAAGGGGATTCACTGGCGATAGTTCGTAGCCATGCTTACAATGATTACTTTTTTGGTCATCGCATAGCTTAGTCTCATGTGATTGATCCACTGGACCTTTCAGCATCCGAAGAAATAAGCGAAGACAACAACGCTAATATCTCAACCGACATCCGACAATAGCAACGAAGCACAATAGGTAGGTAGCAAACACTAGCGCGCAATATCCCACGACGCTGACTATTTCAAGAGTATTTTCCTTCGATTTCTTCCACCCTGTAACATGATAATCTTCAGAACATTTCACAGCACAAAGCTTGCAGACACCACCACTTCTCCCTTCCAAGCATACAACTTTCATTCACGTCCCCAAATCATCGTTCAGCATAGTCAATCGAAATGTCTAAGCGAGGATCAAGTCAGGAGGCCGAGCTTCCAGCTGCAAAGCGCACCTCTACCTCGCCATCCCGATCTCCTACCCCTGAGGATGTCTTCTCAGAGCTCCCAACCTTTCAGTGAGTGCCCGTCGCATTGAAACTCTCACAGCTTTTACTAACTCTCTAAAATAGCATCCACCAAAACATCGTCATGATCACCGTTGGCCAAGAGAACTTCAGCCAACCCTTCATCGTCCACATCGGCCTCCTCCTCCACCACTCCACCTTCTTCCGCAAAATTCTCCCCGCCAGATCCCATGATATACAGCACTGCGATCTCCCAGACTTCGAAGCCTCAACCTTCGGCGTCTTCGTTCACTACCTCTACGCTCAACAAATCATCACCGCTTCCGGCTCTCGCCTATCTCTCGTCTCCCTCGCCAAACTCTACATCCTCGCCCGCAACATCGAACTCAAGCTCAGCACAATCGAGTACTTGCATGACAACATGCTCTCCACTCCCATCGCTCCCGGTGACGAGCTATACGACTTTCAGCGCTTCTGCTACAGCTCTGGTGTTCAGATCCTCAGGGAAATAGCCGTTCGAAAAACCCTGGAGGTTTTTGACCGTGATGACATTGACGAGATCCTTCGATACATGCCGGAGGAGATGATGGCAGATTTTTTGAGGGCTATGATGTATCAGTGTGTCCAGCTTCCGGGTTGGAGAGGTGGTGGTTTTGCAGGAGTTTTTGAGACGATTGATCCACGCACGGACTATTCGTTGGAGATTCCGCCAAAGTTCGTTGGGGAGGAGGAATTAGCTGACAATGAGGAAGTTACGAAGGAGCATAGTGATGGTGTATTTGATAAGGAGGGTGCTGACTATAATGCTTCAAATTCTCTTGGAGAGGATGACAAGGGATCTTCTGAGGGCTCAGCAAGTTTGCCGCAAAATGGTGTCGAGCGCTCGATTGAAGGAGACCTGGTGGTTTTGGAGGAAGTTGTCAAGCAAGAGACTGTCGCATTGAAAGGGTGAGGATGTGAGATTTGGGTTGGAGTGGCGCGCGAGGTTGCTACCTTACAATGCAGCGTACGGGAGAAGAACAGAGGCAGGTTATGTGAAGCTTGACATAGTACGTGGCTCCATTCATGATAGTGGAGCTCTGACTTCTGCAATGAGATCGCATTTGTGAGTTAAATAGACACTGCTGGATGGGTTACTGAAAGACCAGCAAATCAATGTGTATCTTCTGGCATCAGCGTGGGTATGAACGAAAATTTCAGAAATTCTTTTACTCTCTTAAGTGTCATAGCCCTTCCTCGTCGCAGCCGGGGATCATGCTCAGCACAAGTGATGCCATAGACTCATTCCCTTTTCACTTTGCCCTCTAGCCGTTCGTCGCAGCCCCTCCTCACTCCATCCTGCCAATCCCAAGATCAACTTTACCATGGCCGTATGCTCGAGTCGAAGAGCAACGCTGATTGTTCCCAAAACACTCTTTCAAATGTTGCACCTCGATCGAGAAGTTTCTTCACAATTGACAGGCTTCCTCCAGACGACGCAGCATATATTGGGCAAGTAAGCCACTGCAGCCTTTGATATGAAGGGTTCGCCCCTCGTTCCAGCAGCAGGTCGATAACGTCCTCGTGGCAGTTACGACATGCCGTTGTCAGGGCATTCTCGTTCGTCCGTGTTGTCACACCATCGACAAAAGCACCGGAATCGAGCAAATGCCGTACTACTGAGAGATTGCCTAGCTCGGCATGATGCGCAAGCAGGTTTGAATACAAATCCTTGCAAATAGGTGCCGCCTCGTTGACGAAAAATGCTTCGATGTATTGAAAGATTTTAGCATCCTTGGCGTAATACAAAGCTTCCTCGAGATTTCTACTTAGTCTGGATGTTTTGTCCACATGTCCAAACTTCTGGCCACAAAAGTCTGTACTTTCAGGGCTTGATCGTGAGGGAGGGTATATTGCCAAGCGAAGCATGTCCATATCTCCCCGCATCGCTGCCCCCTTGATCGCGCCAGGTTCTATTTTCGCCTTCCATTTCTTCAAGACTTCTAAAGTACCTGGAGGCGTAGTTTCCTCGAAGTCAGGTAAGCTCTCCTGGAATAGCCACAACATATCACCGTTGCCGGCTCAGGCAGCGAGTTGCATTGGTGGTGGGAAGAGACGGCCATCCAGAGTCGGACAATGGCCTTCTGATAGAAGCTCTCTGGCCAAGTCCAAGTGGTTCAAGTAGGCAGCTGCACTAAGAAGATTTAGGCCTGGATACCGGCCTCTACCTTCTAGGTTGAGCCCCCAACCCTCTTGATACCCAGGTGCATGGCTGTCTCGCTCCACTGCAAGCCAACATAAAGCTTTGAGGGTAACCTCGTACTCTGCGTCCGTCTTTCGGCATACCTCTTCTGCAACTCTACGTATCTCAACAAAGCGGCCCTTTTCTGCATAAAATCAGCATCCACAGCTGACAAAGATCGTCTGGAACTGTGCTGAAAGCTCGAGGACCATGTGAGAAATTCACAAACCTGGTTCACGCTCATTTCGAACCCTACACAAAAGTACGACTGTCACAGCTTTTCTGAGCCCTAGTTGTTCCGAATGTACCACATCTCATTGAAAACGAATCTACTGCCTACCCGAGGCTCGACCATGAACTTGTCCATGAGTCGCGACTCGAACAGAGCAGCTTGTAGATAGGTGTTGAACAGCTCTGATAGATTTCAGTGTCGGGAATGATTCATGTTGATGAAATAGCAAAGCTCACTCACTAACTTACACACGAGTTTCAATCGCAGTGCTCGCTGCACGCCCCGCGGAATCACGCAATGAACAAGGATCTTGTGGAATAGTTCCACTGGAAAGTCTCCTAGATCCATTATCAGATTTTGTAACACACAAATTGAAATGCTCTATTCGTGATTCTGCTTTCTGGCGATAAGGAGAAGAGAAAGAGAAAGTGCTAGTGCCTATTCGTGTAGGCTAGTGATGCGAGGCCTAACTGGGGATAGAGCGATTTTTACCAACATCACTCGGTCGTGGACAATCATGCGACTCGCTTTTCGTTGATTCCAACAATTAGGGCGGGCAATGGGCCACTCAAGTGCGGGGTGTGGAAGTTGAGACAGGAGGTCAGCGATTCAGCTTCGCGGCTCCGCAACCAATGTTGGTTCCTTCCAAGTACACCATAGCACTTAAGAATAATAACGTTTTTCTGCAGACTTCAGCCACACTCAATTGTTTCAGTTTCTAGGTGGGTTGTTTTGCTGGGCCGAGCGAAGTTGAAGTCATGATTTGGTAATGTACATTCTATTGTCTATCGGATATTCAGAACATTATACAGCTGACCAGAATTCCTAGATCCTGCACAGCTTGCTGTTCTGCGAAGGTAAGTTCCCCATGATCATCTCCGACATCTTCCAATCCTCAGAGCCCACAGCATTCTGAGCGTAGAACACATCGTTTGGATCGTACTTGGTCTTGAGAGCACGAAGCTTGGCATATTTCGATCCGAAGAACGACTGGGTGAAGTTGGGCTCGATGTAATCACTCTCGGACATGTAAGCGCCAGCTCCTGGAGAAGCGTCAATGAGTTTCTTGCCCCAGTCATAAGTGAGCTTGTCGCTGATAGCCTTGATTGTCGCTGCATCAGCTGCGGGGTCCCAGAATGTGGCGGTGATCAAGTGGAGGACTGTGTTTCTCCAGGCGGGGTTCACGGCGTTGTCTGGGTAGCCAGTTTTGGGGGCAGCGGCGATGTTGAAGGCGATGATATAGGCACCATCTTCGACGATAGTCTTGATGGCGTCGAAGGTGGTGTTTAGTTTGGCTTGGTCCTGGAAGTTGGACTTGGGGAACAGACGACTGCCTTGACGGATGGCGTTGGATCCCCATGGCTCGACAGGGAATGAGGCGTGCCATGCATCATAGTAGTCGTCGTACTCGGTGTAGACTGGAGTGACGTTAACGCCAATAGCAGCCCATTGAGCGAACATAGGTGCAACGAGAGCTTGTAGTTCGGCTTTGGACATTCCTGGTGCAAACCAAGGGCCCATATCGGAGTAGTACGCATCGGGTCCAACCGCGGTAATGCGGAAATACTCATAGTTCCCGGCATCGGTATACTTGATGAAGTCGTTGAAGAAGATGCGCATAGCTTGCCAGAATTGGGTTGAGCTGTACCCATCGGCGGTCTGGAGAACGTAAGTCATGGTGGTGACTTTGATCTTAGGTTGAGCCTTGATGACCATGGATGAGACGACACCAAATGTGGAGCCACCACCTCCGGAGAGAGCCCAGAACAGGTCTGCGTTAGAGGTTGCGCTGGCGGTGACGAAGCGGCCATCAGCAGTGACCACTTCCATGGACAAGACTTGATCGACGGCCATTCCGTAGATGGAAGAGAGAGGCGAGTGTCCTCCACCGAGGATATATCCTCCAGTGACACCAACAGTACGGCCTTCTCCACCGACAACAGTGACTCCATTAGCTCTGGCAGCCTCGTAGATCTCAAAGGCCTGAATACCGGCGCCGACCTTGAAAGCAGGTCCGGAGTAGGATCCGTACTTGTAGGTCTTCAAGAATTGGACGCTCTTGAGGTTGTGAGTCCAGATGGAAAGAGCTCCCTTGCCGGTGGATTTAGCACCAAAATCGTGACCCGTGTTCTTGACGACAAGCCTAAGATTTAGACTACGGGCCAAATTAACAGTAAGTTGAATCTGAGCAACATTCCTGACGGCGACAGCATAATCTGGATAACCACCAACAGTGCATTCGTCGGGATTTGGGATCAAGGTCGGCGGCATGCAGGTGAGGCCTTGGAATAAGACGCCGTTGATGGATGTGGGATCCTCGGTGCTGTCTTTGTTAGTCAAGAGTACGAAACACATCAATTCTGCTTACTGGTAAATGGATCCGTTAACCCAATTGGCGGTCAGGAAATCACATTTGGCTTTGTTGAAGTTTCCAAAGTCATCGTAGCAAGGAGCTGCGTATGGAACGGTTTTGATGAGCGCACCCCCAAGCAGAATGTCGAAGATTTTCCACACGAGAGTTGAAGGGTACAGAAAATCGCCTGCGTAGGTCTTGCACTTTCCAAAGACGGTTCTCTTCTTCAAACCGTTGGCGGGAGAGTCCTCAAAGGAGAACAGAGTGATGTTTGAGAGCTCAAGATCCGTGAGATTGGCAATCACGTCGTCTGTTAATTGAAATGTCTCGCTAGCGAAAAGATCCGCTGTGGCGTTGGAAGTTGAGGCATCGACAGCTGAGACAGCTGGAGCGACGTTGGCTTCATCGGCAGCTTTATGACGGGTAAGCCTCTCATTTCACATGGTGACACAGTGGGAAAGCTTACGTATAGTTGTGTTGTCCACCACAAGAGTTTGAGCTGACACCAATAGTGGCAGCAAAGCTGCGACAAGGAAGTTCTTCATGATTGTCCGTAGATGAAACTTAATTAAAAGCTCCGAGACGAGGGGGAGGCGTGAAAGAGCCTTATTGGAAAGAACGAGTGACGATGGCAAGATAGCCAAGTAAGTTGGGGTGAAGAGCAAAGTTCATTCCGGGAGCAGATCGCCTCAAGTTATACCTTCGAGGATACTGGTACAAAATGGATACATCATGAATTCGCCGCATGCAGCGCCTGAGGTGGGGTAGTTCTTGATAACGAACTATTGAGACATGAGATGAACTGATTAACGAAATTGATTCGGGCATGCAGGTTGCCACGTTTATTATCCTAGCCAAACAGATACCCAGATCGGGGAGGATAATCCACCTCGTGTGGAGTCACAAGGATTCTCTGGACTTTCTCGCCTGGAGAAAGATTCTCATTGTCACCATTTGGGAAAAGAACCTTGTAAAAGGAGGCTGTGAGATATTCAAAGTTATGCCCACGAGGCTTGGGTTACTTTCGGCAGTTTACCAACAAAACATTGTTGGCTTTCTTTGCTGGAATTTCTAGAACAGCCATAGAATATTAAACATCGCAAGGATCGCGCAGCTGCTCATTTGTTCGCCGCTGTCTGCCCGGAGCTTCGCTCTTCATGAAGGCCGTGGGAATGGTCGAGTGGCGTTTGATGTCAGGTTTTACATTGCGGAGAAATGAAGCTGACGAGTCGAGCACGTTATTGAATATGCATCGGATGCATGTCTCTGATCCGGTAAGATCGACCGGGGTGGAAGACTGACATGCAGCCACCTGCCACTGATAGGACACGAGGAGAGGGTGCTTGGCAAAATGGACAGCATGCAGCGTCCACTTCATCTCTCAAGGATTCTTATTGGCAAGAGGAGTCCTTGGAACATCAAAGGAAGAATTACATCGTGCAAATTATCTCACGGTAGCAGTGCGGTCGCTTGGGCCATCATATGATTGTAAGTCGAGGACTTTGTTGAGGATCTGTGTGATTGTGCATTGCAAGACTCTCTATATTTCGGTGTTCCTCGCTTCCAAACCTACCACGCTAGAGTGACCTTACGGCACAGACTCAACAAATCCCACGGAGACGAGCCCTACGGAGGTATGCTGCACACTTCGCCTGCTCAAACACAAGCCTGTTCTGTTGTCAACTGGGAACAAGGGCTTTGTTCCTGAAAGCCAAGCCGGTTCTCCCCTTGTTTTCAAAAGAACCGCCTCTCCCTTTCAAGACAAGTCCAGCCTCGTCAAAGACCCCTCTTGACTTGGGTCCACATTCGTCTAAAGTGTCTCATGCATCAACCAGGATCCAATTTCGCAGGCTCGGGACGTGGGGTCAATGAATCAAAAAGTAGTCAGCTCAAGCCAATCGGCTTCCCGTAAATGTCACCGAGAAAATTCGGAACACGGGCGAGGTTATGAAAGGGCTGGGATTCTGGGACGGACCAGACCATTGCGGGAAGATCCCCTTTTTTCGACGGCTCCCCAGTTCTCTCCACGAGTCAAAGCGATGCTTTGATTCCTATCTTATTTCAACTACCTTCTACTTCCGTTCTCCTGCGTTGCCAAGTTCTTATGCAAGGATTCCCGCGCAAAATCCATTCCCGCTTTCTTCGAGAGGAAAGAAATCCTCTCAAGTCCCAAGACTTGTGGCCGGCACTAGGAATTATATCCTCCGTATAGCCAACAGGAAGGCCAGAATATAAATTGGCTAGAACTTCCAGACCTTGTTCGATCCACCCGCACAGGCAAATTCCGGCCATGCCATCCCGAGTCTGAATATTCCAAGGACCGGCAGAACAGCAGCCACCTCAATCTTCTGGGACTGTTGGCTAAAAAAAAAGCACTCAGGGGAGCATCATCAATCTTGACCACGTTGGCGTCCGACTGTAGGGGAACAATGTGGAAATTCTTCATGCTCACCAATTGCTACCCCCCCCCAAAGATGTTCGCCTGGACCCCATGTAGCTTATGCCTTCTTGCAAAGCAAGACAGAATGTCCTGGCGGGTCCAGGAAGATCTTCTACATGGAGTTTGTGTTTCCCTTAGAAGCCCTTGCTTGTTCTGTTCCGATCCAGAGCTCTGGATTTGTATGTTCTAGCTCTCGAACAGTGAGACTTTTCGAGCAAGTTCTCCCTCCTGGAAGACCCTGAGCTCTTACCGTGCCAGGAAGTGATCTGTTCACGCGAGAACCCATGTTTTCAGCTCTGGATATTGCTTGAAGACGACAGCATCGACGCCCTTGCCCAAGCCGACTACTGTATACTCACTACTGCTATTGTCTGATAGCTTCTGCGACATTTCAAAATGGAAGGTAGTATTGAGAATATTGCTCTCAAGTTTTCGAAGTAATGACTTCCATCTCGTCTCCGAAAAGAACGAGGAAGATCGGAGAGACTTATTTGTTAACGATATTTTCGCCTGTGCAAAAACCCGATCCCGGCATAGGTTCGCTTGCAGTGGACTCCTTCGCGTCTGAAGTACGGAGGTGTACGTACACCAAGCCACATCGTACCGAAGAAGGTTCACATATGCATGAAGACGGCTTGTCACCTGCGATAGACTTCATCTGTGAACTAGAAAGGCTACATCAATCCCATATTTTTGGCTTCCATCAGACCAACAGTCCGGGATTGCCAGGAGAGTTCAATAGTCGATGTGGACCATGTATCAAATCTCTAACTGTGCCCAATCTGTCAAATCTGGCGCCTTTTCTTCAGCAGTCTCACCCGTTTAATCGTATCGGTAGCGAGGTGGATCACCCCCTAATGAGGATTCTCTACGCCGTTTCTTCCTTGCCAGGGGTCTACATGAGACTTCTTCTTGGCCTGGCCAATTGTCACATCCTGGCTTCCAGAACTTCACATGAGGTTACTGCACAGTCTGAGGGCTGCAAAACTCTGACACTGATGCCAGAAAACCACGAGGCAACCTTGTTCATTTCATGATTTCAGGGTAATCGCTTTTAGGTTCCCCTTTACTGGGCTCCTGGAGGGTTCATGTGTCATTCCTTGTTAATGTCTATAAACTCTTATCCCCCCACAACTGGCTCAATCCTTGGGCTTAGATCTTCTTGTTGGATCTCACTCAACGGCCCCTGTGAAGGTTGATCGATCTAGGTTTTTAGACTCAAGATCGTGAACACGACCGATCTGTGGACTTTCACTTTGCGCATCTTTTCCTCAGTTGGCACTTCACCATGGAGTATCGCAGGGGCGAGCAGCTCAATGAGTTGCGCGGCCTCATCTTCAGTCGGCAGACAGAGGCTGCACCGACTGTTCCTGTTAGCGATAGTGAGCGTTTTCCAACATCGTCGCTGCAGCAGGCGGGATTCGCTATTTTGTTTTTGTTTCCAACAATCGCTTTTCTCATCGTTTGCCTGCGAGTCTACAGTCGTCAGAAAATGAAGCAGTTTGGATGGGGTACGTTCTTGATCCTTTTCCAATATACTTCTAGCTCAATGCTCACCATATAAATTGTAGATGATGGTTTGATCGTTGTTGCTATGTCCTTTTCCATAGCCGAAACTATAGCTGGATACTTCGGTACGGGCTCCCCATGCGCTGTTCTATGCACGCAAATCGGAGTACAAAATCTCGACAATGCGAATAACCACTAACAATCGTGCTTAGGCATGAGAACCGCATTTCTGGGAATTCATACCGCAGCTATTCCACTCACAGCCGATTATGGACTCGGCATGCAATGGAACTTTATCGGTCAGATTCTATACAATCCCATTCTCGCCATCGTCAAAACCTCCGTTCTTCTCTTCATGCTTCGCCTAGGCGGCCACAAGAGAGAGATTCGATACACAATCCACGCACTAAATGCTTTCAACATTGCTTTAGCAATTTCGGTCTTCATCACGGTCATCTTCCAATGTCGGCCAGTCAACTTTTTCTGGGAGCGGATGAGGGATCCCACCATGAAGGGCACTTGCGTTGATACAGGGATATTCTACATCGCGACTTCGGCGTTGACCATCTTCACCGACTTGGCCGTGCTCGCGTTACCATTCTGGATTTTCTTGGGCTTGAAGATGCCACTGAAAGTTAGAATAGCGCTTATGGGTGTCTTTCTACTAGGAGGCGTGTATGTATCCCTCTAGCATTTTTTTTTTTTTGCAGATTCGAACAAAGTTCTGACATTTTTAGCGTCACAATTGTTGGTATCCTTCGTATGGCCTGGCTTATCGAAATCAGCTACCACCCAGCAAAAGACTTCAATTACGACATCCGTTTCACTTATTCTGCCGTCGAAACGAATCTTGCGATCATCACGGCTTCTGGACCAGCCCTTCGCCCCCTTCTCAAAGCTTGGTTCCCAAGAGTGTTTGGATCTCTTACCAGTGGAGCATCTCGAGGACCATATGGGAGCAAGAGCAAGATGGGAGCTTCCAGGGATGCGATGAAGTCGCATATCACTACAAGCAAAGGAAACACATTGACATCCAAGAATGGCTCGAAGAGTCCCTTCGGGAACTCATCTTTTGCGATGAAGGACTTGAAAAGAGGAACAAGTGAGATAAGAAGTCAGAGTCCGTCAGGAAGCGAGGAGGAGATCATGACATACAATGGGATCGTACGGACGACGGAGGTAAATGTACATTATGGGGAAGACAAATCCACGGGCGACGATAGAAGCTTGGACGACCAAAGACCAAAGCAACAAACTCGTTTTGACTACTGAGTTGGCGGTCAAATCGTGGTACAGCGGTACGCTGTTGTATGATCTTGATATAACGGATGTTTTTATGTTTAAATGATACCAATGGAATACTCGTGCTTCGTTGAAAGGCTATCGATATTGATCTCTACCAGCTACAAGTGGACTCCAAGCCAGATGCATTCCACGTGCTCGTCTTGTATTCATCGGCACTGTCTGGTGGTTGGTACTGTACCTTGAGTGCGGCGCTACGCCCCAGTTCTAACACCAACTCCAAAGACCAACATCAGGACTCCAGAATCGCAGGAATCATGCTTTTCAAGTCATATAAGACCTGCGACGTCACCTCTCCCAAAAGAGTTTCTACAATCACCCGCTCCTCATCAACTTATTCCGAATATACCTGGGTACCCACCAAGATTGACCTCGCATAGTTGAAGTTCAAACTTCCGCTCTCAACATTGACAACGTTGCCTAATCTCTCGCTTGAGATATTGCGCGAGATCATTGAATATGCCTTCTTGCTGGCCACAGTTACCGAGGCGCCAAACATTTCAATTCCCAGATGGGGAATGGAGAGACTCCTCACGTTGCGCCTGGTCAACAGTACGTCCCCTAATCGCCCGTTGATCGACCGTTGGTCCGGCTCAGTCACCAGCGCATGATGCACAGACTGACAAACTGGCGCGAAAAGCAACACTCGATCAGGAAGTTGTATCTCTGCTGGGCAGACCCATTAATTATGTCAGCCTCTATCGGAAATATCGATTCCCCGGTTTGAAACAGAGTCAGCTGTTCGCTCCATGCGCTGCCAAAATCCTTCATCGCCAGGAAGTCGCTCCGAAAAAGGCGCGCCCTGATTGGACTTTGCTTCATTAAGTCGTCGAACGTCTTGAGGTCTCTCCAAGGGACTCCGAGTGGCTGAAAGCCTTGGAAATTCTCTTCAGGCAAGCGCCTGATTGTATTCGAGATTCTCGGACACCAAGACAGGGGCCCGGTTTCTAGTCCTTTCTCTTTTTGACTGACGGTTATCCATTCACTTGGACCACCGAAAAAGAATACGAGAAGCTCCAGACTCATCTATTACCAGCTGTAATTCTGCTCGGTATGCGATGCTATTGCAACAAAATCATATCTTCCCACAGATCACCATCTGAGTTGGGGCAAGATAGTGAGTACTTCGGAACGCCATTACACGCGGCGATCAAGGGCCATCGAAACGAGCTGGCTTCCATCATCATCGAATTGATGAAGAAGGAAAATCTGAAGGAGCCTCGAAATTGCTTTAAAGCTGCTGTGGTCTCCAGAAGTTTGTCAATGCTACAAAACCTCATCGACCATGCCCAGCCTATCATATTGGACGAGCGAAAAAGTGGTATGCCTGTCTGTTCTAGTTCCAGCTTCCCATTCCCGTTGCCTCAAACATTCTTCTTTCAAATAGAAGTATTTCTTTCTTCGATAATAATAGCTAGCTTATCATAGCGAGAGAAGCGTTGATTGAAGCAGCACAGCTAGAATATACTGACATGGGTAATTATAAAGTATTTGTTTATGCACATCAGCCAAGCCTACCCCAACATGATGGATACCGATCTATTAACAGAGTCGACTGACTACGCGTCACTTTGTGGAAAAATTGAATATCTCGAATTCCTTGTTGGGCAAGGAGCAAACACATTGGCAAGGACACATCCGGATGTGTCTCGTGCCACCCCATTGATGGTACCAGCCTGGAGAGGGCATACAAAACTTCTGCACTGGCTCATCGAGCGCCGGAAGGGAGTACCTAAAGATGACTGTGCTTATGTGCTGGCTGCACTTGACGGAGATCAAGTCGACTCTATGCGAGTCCTGTACCAGCACGGGGCTTTGGACGGCCTCGATGACTACCACAATCCGAACTACTGGGATGAATTCTTCTTCCGCGGATTTTTACGCCATTCGAACAACGTACTCAGGTGTATTCTACTAGAGCTCTCAGTGCTTTCTCTTGATGATCCTAGACTCAAAACATGGATGGCTGAGTCGTGCCTTGATGGGCGTGTTGGGATATTTAATGTTCTTCTGGGGGCTAGTTTGCCTGTCGATGTGCCTTGAGGGGCAAAAATTATCGGCTCGCAAGGAGGCGCAAGAAGCTGGACCGCTTTGCACTTTGCGTTGGCAACATGCCATCCTGGGTCGAAGAAGATTTCCCCGAAGATACTTGGCATGGGTATTGAAAGACCTGTCAATGGTGAGGTTTGCGATGGTATTAGATTCGAGGAGGGGATGTACGAGCACAATGCGTCCAGCAAGCGGTTTAGTTCTGGCATGCCGTATACTTTCAATTACGCATGGTAAGACTGGTTTTTGCAGCGTTCAAAGGGCCTGTCTTGTCGAGCGAACCAAACGTTTACTGTAGTTTTCGTTCAACCTCATATAATCTCCAAGGATTTTAATTGGACATTTTTGGACCCATGCACTGGCACTGAGAAATCATGGATAATTGAGCAGATGAGTCTACAAGAGCAGAGGTTTGAAAGGTTGAAGTAAGCTGAGCACTTGTGCTGTCATTTCAAATCAGAAGGATGACAGGCGTCCTGTATCACCTCGCCGCTGCCTGCAAGTAGCGAAACATCAATTCTCATGTAAGCGTACCCTGTCACGGGGAACTCTATACTGCTAAATCTCGCATTATTTACCAATCATGCTAGCCACTTTCAAATGCGAATCTGCGTAAGTCCTCCCTTAGTTGGCCTCCTCGCCCCGATAGTCCCTGTCGCAGCCCTACCAGGCCCACGTTGTTATGGATAATTCCTGAACCTATATATACCGATTCTCTGTTGTAGGGATCGCCTTTAGCAAAGCATATTGAACCATTCTCAATCCTCTCTAGCCACATAGTTCATTTCTGAATTTACAGTCAATCTCGAAAACCACTTCGATCAAAACAACCCAGTCGCTTGAACTGCCAATTCTTGGCTTCTACTTATCAACATGGACCTCATAGGAAACATGGGCCAATGGATGTTGGGCTCCAGTGGCTGCGACTTTTTCACGAGGAACTTCTCCAATGGTACTAACGCCAAGATATGTTCGGAGCAGGCTCCACGACTTTCAACAAATGCATCGATTATCTTCCCGGGATCCCAACTATTCGAAGATACAATTCGAAGATGGCAAGTATGGCAAGAGCCCAAGTTCACAGTGGTGGTTATCGTGCAGACCGAACATGATATTCAGGAGACCGTTTGTCCACTCCTCTCAACCCTCTGAACGGTCTGGTAACCTACCTGCAGGTGAAATTTACCAGTATGCATGACATACCATTCCTTACATATTCATGTGGCCATGGAGCAATTGAGAGTTTGGGAAAAATGAATTCCGGAATCCAAATTCGGATGACCGAGATGAAGTCTGTCTCCATTGCGCCAGACGGGAAAAGTGCAATCATTGGTGGAGGAATCTTGTCGAAAGACTTAGTTGATACTCTCTGGGCAAAAAACAAGCAAACTGGTATGATATCACTAATTCGAAGAAGGCATGGGCTTACAGAAACACAGTCACTGGGTGTTGCGAATGTGTGAGCTTACTTGGTCCTTTACTTGGTGGTGGCCATGGTTTCCTGCAGGGCTATTATGGCCTCATCGGCGACAGCAAGATATCTGCACGTGTCGTACTTGCAGATGCGTCAGTCGTGACCGCATCAGAAGACTCACATCCAGATCTTTTCGAGGGGCTGGTCACAATTTCGGCATTGTGACGGAAGTCAAACACAAACATTATGATGTTCCGCCGAACGACAAATGGGCGACCAAAAGCTACATCTTCATAGGCGACAAAGCCAAAGACTATTTGAAGCTTCAAATACCTTGATGGATCAGCAGCCACCTGGTCTCATAGTCTTTTCGTTCTTTGTCTGGCTTTCTGCAGTCGATCCTGACGCTGTATGTGTTGCAAAATACTTCTGGGCCGGCATTTTGCTAATCTCCTTACAGCCTGTCATTTTCTCCTTTGTATTGTACCACGGTTCACAGCAAGATTTAAACGGCTTTTCTCCACCCTTTGATGGGATCTTATCTCCTGAACCTTTCGATGCCAGGCTCGTTGACTTCACGGAGCTTGCTAGTCTCACTGGAAACGGCTACGATGGGTTAGCATGCGGTCATGGTTCCGTCAGTCAACGGTTCCCTATTGGGACAAGCAAATACAACATCAAAGCCCAGAGAGCTGCATATAATGAGTTTGCAAAAGTGACGTCCGAAATTCCTGCTCTCAATGGCTCGTTCTTCCTTTTCGAGGGATACTCCACGCAGGGTGTCAAAGATGTGCCAGACGAAAACACTGCATTTCTACATAGACAGGATAACTTGTTGATGTATGATCCCTTTATATGCTTAATGCTGGTTCGAATCTTCCCTTCCAATCAGAAAGGTTTACCCGTTCACAGAGCTCCGGTCATGTTCTATAAGCCGAACGTAACGCTGGACCCAATCGCTATACAGGCAGGCAAAGATCTTCGGAAGATCATCTTCGAAGGCGAAGAAAGCTCAGAATTTCATGCTTATGTGAATTACGCCCATGGGGATGAGACTTTGCAAGAGATGTATGGGTATGAAGACTGGAGGCAAGAGAAGCTGCGACAGCTGAAGTCTTTGTATGATCCAAAGGACCGCTTCAGTTTCTACGCCCCGATTCCACGAGCCGGACCGTCACGGGATGAACCTTGAATTAGTCTTTGGACTTTGATTTTCGCACTTGAAGTAGTCGAACAACAATCGAAATTCTGCTAAGGGATCACGTCGGGCTGTACAAGTAATAGCTGCCCAGCATAATTCGGTTTGCATCACTCCGACCAACGCCAACTGTCCTCACATAAGCTAAACTCTTTCAAACATTTGCAATATACATTACCTATGTCCTGTCTTTGTCGGCCGTAATGAAACTATTTAGATTGAGTTCTGCACCTCGTCAAGACAATTACCTTGTTGCATTACTGCCACGTTCCATTGTCAACTGGTATAGCCCTTTGAGCACAACCATTCTGGTACGTGATGCACACAATGGCCTTTGTTTGTTATGTATGCATCGAAATGATCTGCATTTCTAGAAGAGATATTCATCAATTGACTTATCGTTCAGCACGAACGGCAAGTCGAAAGGGCTTCTGTATGAAATATCCTATTCTGCTCATAAGTCTTTGCGAGGGAACTCAAAAATCACCAGCGAGAGAACATTATGCTCACAAAAATAAGGTGCTTAATATGAAAGCAGCAAACTCAAAAGCTTCAAAGGGGCATCAGACTACTCTTTGCGACTGCATATGCCGGATGGGACCATTTTGCAAGTTGATTTCCATGCTGGCATGCTTGCTACTTTTCCAAGCAGTGTTTTCATACGCAGTCACGATCCACTCATCTAGCTCAAATACCCCCACCTGGAATCTCGAGTTGCTGAAATATCTACCATTCAAGTTCCACGTTACTCCAAAGCTTAGGTTCAAACCTGTGGCTGAGTCGCACCCCTTTCTTCGTTTACAGCTCGAGAAAGGAATGTATCTAAAGCTCGAGAAAGGAAATAAATTTGAGCTGAAGTTCCAGGTGGAAGTCACGTTTCGAGTTGAATTTCTATTGTGCCTTGATATTCAGCCCCGATACTTGCCTCATATAGAAGAGACGTACCTGGTGGTGATCGCGTGGCTCTTTGGTCAAGAGAGAAAATGGGTGCCTATGGGGTTGGGCGGCGTGAAGTTGAAGGACGGAAGTCAGTTTCATGGTCTTACAGGCTGCTTTGAACGCATTCATAAATGGCCAAATAAGTAATACTTCAAAGGATTTGCTCTCATGCATGAAAAAGAGAAAGAAAAGATGCGTGTATTCCTGGACTTCCACTCGATTTTTGTTCTTTACTAACATAGCTAGAGCATCGTTGAGAGACACAGCCGCATCCAAGTCCAAAATATCAATTTCGCATTTGAACTTGGAAAGCCGCTCAATAAGGCGCGTTTATGGTCAAAGATCCAATAAAATCTCACATATTCAACAGCCATGACAGCGCCACGGAGCTACTAGTAGTTGATGCGACATACGTCCATTCGGTTAGCGCGTGAGTCAGCGTGCGAACTGTTTTATCCCGTTGTCCTCGAAGGTGAAGCCATACGAGGCTACCACTACAGCACACTTGTGAACAGAACTCGATTTCTCGACCATCCGAAAATGAACTTTCCAAACCAAGTTCGACACAACTATCAACCAACGTCATATCCTCCCCGAGCTCCACACCAGACTCGACCCCACCATTCTCTTCGTCCCTGACCACAATGGAAGCGGCAGCGCGAAGCGCACAGAAGGCTTCATCGCCGGCTCTACTCTCACTCCGAACTCTGCAGGGTACGAGCGGCACGCCGGTCCCTGAAGCTTCTCAAGATCGTGTCTCCACAAAGAATAAGAAAGCACCAAGCTTAAGGTAAGTATTGAAGCTCTTACTATGTGTGACTATTCTCAGACTAGAGTCGATCAGACGTCCTCAGACTGTGATCACCGTGGTAGTGGGTGCTGAGGATGCAAGAGCCCTTCATTATTCACAAAGATATAATCTGCCACCACTCTTCCTACTTCGCCAAGGCGTTCAATGGCAACCATGTCGAGAGTAAGACGCAAACGATGAGCTTTCCCGACGTCCACTCGGATACTTTTGGTCTATTAGTCGAGTGGTTCTATACACAGAAGATCGATATTGACCCCCAAGACCGCGACACGAACCTCCTCCTGTTAGCACAGCTGTGGACCCTGCGCACCGCTTTGGCATGCCAACGTTGCAGAATAATATCATGGATAATCTCAGACCATTGGTCGAGTGCATTGAGGGAGAAGGGTTGAAGGAGTTCCTGCACTACGTATACACGGTCAAGGGCAAAACGATGCTAAAGAGACTCGCCGCGGACAGAACGGCGTGGGCGACAAATGCCAAGGGTCTTCATGTCTGGATGTCTGGTGGACACTTGCCAGAGGGATTGTTGATGGATATCATCATGAGCTTAAAGAAGGATCATGTTCATGGTCTTGAGCCCACGATGAAGTTTGGCACTTTTGGCTCAGCTAAGGAGTATTACGTTGGAGGTAGTGAGAAAGTGGTTGGCATCAAACAGGAGAAGTAGTATCAGTATTGGACTTGCACAATTACAGTATTGCTAAGGCCTAATTAATAACTCCTGTCTATAAATTGCCGAAATTGTAATGCTTTTCGGGGCATCGGGAATTCTCCGCTCTCCCTCCGATGCTGTGTTGACTTTCATCGAAGGGCGGTGTGTTAAGCGAAAATATGTATGACTCTAAGCGGCCAGGGCACTCACGACATCTGAGAGCTCAAGTGGGAGACAGGTGTAGTGACATTCCATTGAACGTCTCAAAGGTACAAGCGGCCACTTTACAACAGATGCTTGAGCGACGTTCTCTCAGTACGAAGAGTTCGTCTTTCGTCAATGCGGCTTGTGGAACACCTCTCCATGTCGATGATTACCTGAGATTCTGTAAAGGCTCGGTATTTCACTTAAATCTTGAACTTTCTTTCATATACCTAGAGTACTCTTAAAGTTGAGTCTGCATCGCAATGAATAAACATCTGGAGTTCTCGCGACTTGGCCGCGAGATCCGACTCAGCTAAGTTGCTCTTCACGTGACTGAATCTGGAAAACAGAACAGTTCGGATCACCGCGATCAGAAACAGAAATTTTTGAGTAAATAGACCCACTCACCTTTCTCGAGTAGCAATTACTTTCGTTATTGGTGTCGGTTGGCCCAAAAGGATGCAACACAGTAATCGCTCGCTCGGGGTCTTGACATGGTTTTCCTGCGAAAATTTCTCGTGCATGCGGATATTCAGCAATGAATCTGTCGAAAGTCAAGTGACGCCGCCACGAAGTTAACACGGATCTAGCATGGCATTTTTAACGCTATGTCTTTATCCCAAGACATATTAGATCATATAATCTTCAACGTAGATTCTAGGAGCAAGTGAGCTGAGCGGTCCGGCAGAACTGCAAACTCACTTGGAGATCAAACCTCAATCCATGGGTCTCGACGAAATTCTCATAGCGACATTCTCTTATGTCCAAATTCGGTACGCAAAACCACTCGAGACAATCTTGAATCAAATTCTATTCATCTTGACATGACCTTTGTCGACAAAGTGAATCCAGGTGTACTTCACGAATTTGACGCTCGACACTTTCCCAACCAAATAGGTGAATCGGTCGACTCGCATAGCATATCTCTTGGCATTGGCTTTGATCAAGTCTGCCAGCTTGTCCTCGACCTGAGCTCTCCATCATCTTCCAAGAATAATCTCGACAACTCCAGTTTCGAGCCAAAAGCTTACCTCACAAGCCCAATCCGTACTTGGACAAAGATACTCATCACATCTGGGTTGATAGACTCTCCATCAACTTCTCACCAGAACTCAACAAAAATTACAGGTTCCATCATCGTTGACACCATGTCGGCTTCCACCTCGTGCTTGCCTACCTCGATAAGAGGGCCAAAATTAGACTTTTCGTGAGTTCCCACGCTTCCTACCCCTCTATGGTCTTCATGCTAATGATTTTGGTAGAAAACCTTCTCCATTCGTCACTGTGACAGTTGGTGCTGGAATCCGCGCGAAAGACTTCACTATACACCAAGAGATCATATGTTTCTACTCTCCGTTCTTTCGCGAAGCCTTTCGATCAGGGCAGTTGAAGGTTGATATGCACGACGTTGACGCACAAGTCTTCGGACTGCTCACACATTGGCTTTACACCCAGGAGATTCGACTTAACGAGCCAAACCGAGCAAACCAGACGAATAATGTGGTTAGGACACATCTCATGCCCCTTTCAAAGCTTTGGAGCTTGGCTCGAAAATGTGACATGCCTGGCTTACAGAATACTGTCATGGATCGAATCGCTCCCATCTTAGATACTATCAACATCACCGATGTGGGTGCATTCATCATGCACATTTACAAGGACGACGAGACCGAGGGTACCCAGATCCGAGCACTAGCCATTCGTCATGCAGCTCATCACTTGACGCCAGAAGTGTTGAAGGACATTGGCTCGGCAGCGCCTCGAGAGATGCTATTTGACATTAGCATAGCTTTCCTCCAACATAACGATCTTGTCCACAACAGTGATCGGTATGAAGTTGTGAACTCATCGGAGTTCCATGTGGGCATACCAAAAGTTGAAGATGAACTTTTGGAGGATGAAGTCGTCGAGAATGATTGCGAGGAGCCGGAGGATGAAGAGGAAGATGATAGTGCTCTATCTGAACACTTCGGTAACGACAGTTATGAGATAATCGGGGGCCTGATGGAGATGGCAGATCCCTGCAGAGGAGACTTTGAAGAGTCAACAGCGGCTGAAGAGGAACAAGACGGAGAAATTGTTCGGGATCCTTGTGATATGATTGGTCTCTTCGACTAGATTGGCATCTCCAGTCTAAATTTCAGGCACCGGGGGCTGTTATTCTCTCAGTTGTTTCGGCGTTTATAGGTCGGTAGCTGCGGTAAGACTTCGCAGTGCTCTTTCTCGAATTTCTTTTCTTTTGTCGACGTGCACTGTATTTCGGGGACAAGGAGTTTGGGATTTTCCTTACTTTTTTTGGGGTTTCCTACGAAAGACATCAGGACACAACAGCATTGCAAAAGAGGTATAGATAGTCCATGAGATAAGTTAGTGAATTCGCGAAAAGAAACTAGAATAGTCATGGCAGCATCACAACATTCCGAGCCCTCCTTGCGCCATGTCACCAGTGATGCGGGACGTGAAATTAGTTGATTAGGTTGCAATGGGGACCGCCATTGATGTATGAAAGGCTTCAAGCCGGCGCAGTCGATAAAACGAATTTAAATTCCCATTATCTTTAATTCAATGTCTTTAAAGCACCAAATTTCCAGACTATAGCTTTGGAGGATTATTGGTGATCCTCCCCTGTCCAGTCACTATCTTCTACGTCTCCCAAGCCAGGAAAATTCTTTGGAATTAATGCCTGAAGTAAGAATTATTCATCTTTCTTTCCATCTCAGAGCTCTTGTGATATTGCAACTGTGTGCGACATCTCTTCACCTTCTGCTACAGGAGTGACAGCGAGACTGGCGTGCTCTCCAAAATAGGCAATTCTTTTGATCGGGCTTAGCGAGCGCGCTATTTTTGCCTCACTTCTGTCTTTATTTAGCTTTCGATCTCCATCTCCAACGTTACATTCCAGACTCAGCTCACAATAACAACATGCAAGAGCAGAGCATCCCAAAGTCTCTGATCGTCAAACTCAGACTGCCTCGAGGATTCTCATCTAAGAAGCTGGAAGATACTGCATCTACAGTGACTGTCCAACCAATAATCGACGGTCCTGGTCAGAACGCAATGGCGAGCTCTTCAGTTGGGCAGTTTGCAGCGAAGAAGGCAAGAGCTCCAAGCATTCAGTAACAGCCCTTGTCTCCCATTAGATGCTTATTTGCTAATGTCCCAAGTGAGCCACAGACAATCGTTAAAGTCAGTATTATGGTTCGGAAATTCTTCAGCCCTGCCGACACCGAGATATTCAACATTCTTTGCAAAACACTTCGAAGATACTACTATCGATACCTGTAAAATACGGCTTTCCTCCGACGAGGCAAATGCTTCTCCGTTCTGGTAAATTGGCTGTATTACCAGAAGATTGAAGATGAAGATGGAGCTCCTCTTTGCATGCGGGACATAGTCCATGTCTGGAAACTTGCTGGCGACTTTCAAATCACATCACTGGAGAATATGGAGATTGGTAGGATTCACGACCGATTTCAAGCTGATGAGTGGGATTGGACCGACGCCGTTTGCATAGCGCAACAGGAGCTCTTATCGAAGCGGGCTATTGCAAAGAGGCTCGTTGTGAACGCTGTGGTTGCAACCAAAGATGTAGAGAAGGTCGACAAGTGTTTGGAGTCCAAATATTTTCGTGCACTTCGCGGAGACGTTGCCCGGGCCCTCAAGAAGCGTCAACTTGATGGGCTATCGTCATCAATTGGGGAAGCATCTGACTACTACCTTTCAACACATGCGACGAAGAAATGACTGAGATTTGGAGGCACAAAGTAACGGCGCGGGTGGGGGCAGCATGGTGGTATTCCTGTAAGATAGCTAAGTTATCTGAATGCGCTGATTTATGGAGCGTAATACGTTGTCGCAGAGGGAAAAAATGCACAACCTACGTCTCATTCGAGCACTCAACTGGCAAAAGAACGGACCCCAATGAAAAGCCTTGATTACAAGCCAGAAGATAGGATGATCCATATGCGGCAGGGGCGTCTTCCAAAGCTCTGCTTACAACTATCATCACGGAATATCCACATCAAGCTGATCTGGGTCCTAACCGGCATTCCCCTCATATCCTGCCAGTGGAAAGCTGTGCCACTCTTCCAGCCAATTTCCACTGCCGGGCCATAGTCTCCTGACAACCTAGTACAACACCTCAAAGTCAATTGGACGCTTTCAAATGACGCTTCGGAGCCAGACTGAATGACCAAGGGTTGAAAGATGTCATGAAGTGGCTGCGGAGGATTCCCGCGACCGCAATGAGAAGTAGTATGGAACATCCCGACATAGATTGACACTTGGTATTAGAATATCCTGACTGCTTTCACTCAGCCTGATCCAGGTCATGAGATCAAGTCCGTTATTCCACTCATCGCTTCTATCCATCTCTTTAACCTCCAGCTTACCCATGATGCCTATTTCGAGTGACCAGACTTTCGCAATCCGACTTACGACCTCCAAGACCCCAACTGCATCAGCTGGAATGTGCGAATTGGGCTCCCCAAAGAACCCACCACCATTGATAAACATGTGGAGACTCTCTAGCCTCTTAGCACCTGGTACTTTCCCCGATGAAATGCACCAGAAGATATCTTCTGCCAATTTAGCATCGAGAGCGCAGTTGATCAACATATCTATCACATGACCATTTTTGTGGATTGAACTCTATCGCGCTGCCCTCGATTGGGAACAGTTGTTGTGAAAATTCATCCCAGGACAAGTCATTGAAAATTTCGGCCTCGCCATCCGGCAACATCCTCAAACATGTCCGATTTTGACAGTCCAGGCCAAGTTTCAAACGCCGCAGCTGGGACATCGACCCTAGAGCGGCATAGATTGCTTGCTCGGCAGCGTCGCCTTTCGATCTCGGTATGATAATGGCCAATTCTCTCAGTGATGGTCACTGGCGGCGGCTGAGGCTCTCAATTTGATATGCATCAAGTCTGAGAGACTCGAGATGTCCAAAAGTGATCAATGAAAGAGTGTGGAGTGATGTGCCGTGTTGATCGAGGATTGTGGTAAAAATCGCGCTGGTCAATGGATTGGCTTCAATGCGCAGCGACTGCAAAGGGCAAATACTCTGGGTGAAGGAGGCGAATGCTTGAGTGTATGCTTCTCGGCTGTTTGGTTGATCCCAGCAGTCGAACGGTACTTCCAACTCGGTCAGAGACTTGAAGGGAGCTTTCGTTGCCAGTCAGCTCAGCATCTTCTGTTCGATCGGATTGTCCAGAATAAGAATACGCAGTACAGACAGGTCCACAATCTCATCCCAAGCTTAGTCAAACTCTTCTTGGCAGAACTGTAATCTTGTCAGAGGACAACGACGTTTAATGTCCTTATGACCGTGGAATGAGACAGGACGTGTAGTAAGACTGGACTGTTGTGAGGCTAATCTAAAGTTCTCTGGTGAGGCCGCAGGGGTATTGTGAATCATGTAAAGGCTTCTCAACATAGGCGCAAGGGCCAGCACGACCCGCACGTCCTCGTAATGCTCAGTTGCTATTCCTTCCAGATAAGGCGAAGTCATGAGCTGATACTCATAGTCTTGCATGGCCGGAGCATTTACTGAACGAAGATAGAAAGGCTCCAGATGAAGTCTACACCGCAGTGAATTATTCTGGCGTAGAGCCTCCAGTAGACAAGGGGAGAACTGATTTTTGGAGGCAAAAACAACATCTTTTAGATTCGGGAGCAGAGCAATCAGGCGTGCTAGTGGAAGCCATGCACTGTCATCGTCACTAATTCTGTGAACAGCCAAGTCGTAGGCGTAGTCAAAATGGTTCTGCCGATGCCACCGAGATGTCAGGCGGCATTCTTCCTTCCAGTGTGGAACAGGCCCGTGACGAAGCTTGCCATCATCATCTCGCTCCCAGGGTAGACTGCCCTCGACCCGCAAATGGTGTACGAAATTGAATGAAGAGGACCGTGTAAGCTGATCGACAAAGTGGTCAACATCCAATCGAAGCTGTTCACGACTCAAAACATCAATATATATCGTTTGGAAAAGCATCGTGCTCGCAACAAAATAGATCTGCTTGTTGACGAGCCGCATGATCTTCAGGGCAGGAGGATCCAGAAGCTCGCATATCGATCGGAGAAGTTCTGCTGGGGTAGAATTCCAATTGAGGTTTGACTGTCCCATTGTAGAAAGTGCGCAGTAACCTTTCTGTGGTATAGAACCGAAGTATTGCTGTTGAGCTTCTCGCCGTGGGGTCGTAAAGGAGAAATGAGGATGAAGGAGAAGAAGGGAGAGGAGCATGTGATACTGCGTGGTTTTGCGCTACATGCCAATCGGGAAGCAAAGCCGAGCCGGTAGACTTGTTGACATGACCTAACAATCAAGCATCAAGGTCGATGAGACTAAATGAAAGCTATACAATGGTGTACATAACACAGAGTCAAGGTATGCTATTGAGTCAAGATATTCTTGAAGTTTCTATACTTTGTGCCGTCTAAAACTTTTCATGCCTCGCATCAGATCAGCCGTCTCGTCGTGTGCTGGCTCTGGATCCATGAAAGGTGAAGAGATCTTCGTTGTAAGTGAGAATGAATTATCATTAATTTCACTTCTAACTAATATTATTATTTGCGCCGACTTAGCTATTAGCTCAAAGCTTTATCCGTTGGCCATCTCTGGATTCCTCTATACAAGCGTTACTTATCCCTTGCCTGGAATCTCTTACCTTTGGCCAATAACGCATTTATTCCGACATGGCAAGCCACTCGACGCTCACCTCATGCTCGGAAAGTAGTGAAGAAGATGAGGCAAGAATCTGCTCGAAGCGACGAAGAATTAGCAGGTCTCACGGAAATATGAGCTTCAGAGCGAGGTGAGTAATGTCTGTTGAGTAAGCAAAAATTGCTGCTGACTCCCGTTCAGGTATCGCAAAGCTTCGAAGGACAGTGTTGAAATCATCGTCTCATTGCACAATAGGATCAAGGGCAGGTTGGAGATGAAGCCCAGGAGATTTCCCTTCAAGAAGCAGTTGATTTGCGATTTGTCACCTGTCTTCGCCGCCGCTTTCAACGGACCGCTCATCGAAGGCCAAACTCAAACAATGACACTCGAGGATGTCGACTTTCCCACCTTGCGAGCCTTTGAGGTGTGGTTCTACAAAAAATGGGTTCCCATTCGAGCCAGAGACCGTCATAATTCTGAAGCGGATAAGGATCTGGCCAAGCTATGGATATTTGCTCAGCGAGTCCTAATGGCTGAGCTGCAAAACGACACCATGAATATCTTCTACTCAACATTAAAAGACCATTGCAACCACCCTAACTGTCTAATAAAACTCAGAGATCTCGCCATGGAAAATGGATCTAAGAATTTGCAGAAGCTTTCATAGACAAGCTGGCGAGCATGAAGAATGAGGAGAGTTTCCAAGCAGTCACTCAGGACTCGACCCTGGAGACGGTATTTCAAATTGCACAGCTCATGAAAAAGAAGCAGATCAATGGCGCTGTGGAGATGTGGCCCCTGGAGGAGTACGTCGTTCCTGTTGAAGCTGCAGGCAGATGATAAGTCCACCTTCCAACTCGTCATGGATTGGGCGGAAATGGAAAAGTTCTGAGCATTGCTTGCGACTGGCAAGGCTCAGTCAACACACCCCTCCCCTTGTGTCAGAACCGCTCAAAAGCCCCAAGAGGAATTTCAATCTGCTCTTGAAAACATATTTTATGAGAATTTATTGCCCACTCATTATTGCCTGCGACCGCGTGAGATGTACTAACATGACCTGCTGATGATGACAACCTCGATTGTTCTGGTGGTCCAAGTCACAGCGAGAGGAGCCTTAGACACATCTCACTCTTACTACCAATTTCCCACTCACATTCACTTCAAATTCAAAACATGAAGTGGAATTTTTCGCGCTAGCTCACACTCTCGCTTTACTCCTTCACTCCAGCACTCCGCAAAGCACCGCAGAACTCCGCCAACATCACAACAACACCAGATCGCAACATCTCCCAGACGTGAAGTGCTACGGGGCCAACGATCTCGACTGCCAGAAATTGCTACAACTCGAAGGAGAAGATCTCCGCTTCTAACTGATTTGTGCTGTGCCTGGAACTCGAGAATTCTTCATACACGACTTCGGCTGCAGATTCCCATCTCGTCGGCAGCGAGTAACTTTCCGAATTCTTCACCTTCCACCTTTCACCTTCCACATCGATCTCAACATACCTCAGAAACGATCAACGTAGACTTCTCAGCGGATGATGATATCATTCTCAACCATACGCCACTGAAGAAGAAGGGTAATCGTGATCCCTGACAAATGCTTTACATGTTCGATCTGGTCTTTCACAGTCACTCAACATCTCTAGTACATCCATTCAACTGATTACCTCGACAGCAACAATTCGACGCGGAGTACTCTACTTCAGAGTACCTACCTCTGCAGAACAGAGAGCGGTGACTTGAATATCCTCTTTCTACAAGTTCTTGATGCAAAGATGACTCCAAGATCGAAGAAGCGACGCATTGAACGAGAAAGTCCAGATCTACAGTAAGCTTCAACGAATCTTGTACCACTTGGAAAGGCTAACCTATCCAGGGCTCCTCAATCGATGATCAAGATTATGGTCATGCCCCCTGACGCTCCTCGCCTTCCCGGCTTCCCCACCGCATCTGAGACAGTATATGAATTTGGGGCTCACAAGGCGCTTCTCTGCCACCACTCACCTTGCTTCGCCGACTGGCTCAAGGACCCCGAAGAAAAGGAGATTTACCTCGACGACACCTTCCCGAAACCTTTCGGTACCTTCATTCTTTGGTTGTACTACCAGGACTTAGGCTCGCAGAAGTGGTCTCCAGACTTCTTCGATCTTTGCGAGGTGTGGCTACTAGCCGACGACTTTAGGGTTCCAGAGCTCCAGAACATGGTCATAGACAGTCTACACAAGACGACCGATGATGTTCCCAACGAGGGAGCCTTGCCAGGGAATTTGGATAGCAAGCTGAGACTAGGAGAACGGCCGTGTCCGGAGGCTTTGAGGAACTTTCTGTTCGACATAATGGTTACGACAGAAGAATCGCTGGTCGTGGAGCAGATTTGTGGATATGTGGACCCAAAGATGATCAAGGATGCTCTTATTTATAAAGTCGCTAGGGACTGTGACAAGAACGTCAGAAGCCTGGGACAAGCATCGGACTACTATGTACCGGTTCTGGATGTTCAGACAGACACGGAGTCAGTGGGAATGGAGGACATATCGTGATCTTTGGCACAAGGGAGGAAGATACGGTGACCTCATGGGTTCATGGATACGAAATTAAGAATTAGAGGTTACAGGATTCGAGACACAGGCTTTGGTACGTACTTGTCAGCGATGCTGCTGCTCTCAAGGACAGATGGGCTGGCCCGATCTAGTGAACAGTAATGAGCAAGCAGCTTCAGGCTTCGGCATCTGCAGAATCTTCCAATTAAGGATCACGGCATCCTATAAAAACTAGAAGACTACCTTTCCAAGCAGTGATGATCGTTGAGTTCAAAAGGAAGTGTCAATTCTCACAAGAATTTTACAACCAACAATTTTGAATTAACAACTTCGTTCAGAGGCGAGATCCCCAAGGCCCCGCTTTTCGACTCTTGCTTATAAAGAGCTAATCAAAATTTTGGAAATTTCATTCAATTAACAGCACTGAAAATAATTTTTGAGCAATCGGAAAGGAACAAGAAGGAGCTTAGGAAAGTTCTGAATTTAATCCAGCAGGCCATTTAAACGCACCTGATCTCCCTCGCGTACCTGCGAGATTTTAGTAGAAGTGACGTTCAAGAATTACTCTTCGCTTGGAAATGTTTGGTAACGTGATTTTTCGTCATTTCCGGTGCATAAAGGGCTGAAGTATACCTGATGTCCGCTCAGATGAACTGAGGGGTATTCTGACATTGACTCCGACCTCGGGTTCCAAAGCAGATAGACATTTTCATTAGTGGCTAACAGGTCGTGCTTGGTTCCCCCAAAATTGGGGTATTTGATTCGTCTTCTCATCTATTCAGTCCGAAATCATCATTCATTCATTCACCCAACTTCAACTGCCTCGTCTCACTTCTTAACGCCCTTCTTCCCCACATAATCCAACACCTTTCTCTTGCCGAAATCCCTCGCCTTCCTCCACTTACAATACAAAGTCACCATATCCTTCAACACCACAAACAGACAACCCCCCACCACACTCCGTCCCCACTTCTCCCTCAACAGCCCACCGCCAATCCTCTCCCTCCACTTCAACGGCAACGTATTGATAATCTCGCCCATAGCAGACGAGATCGCGGGAAAAGCCAACGCCCCCATGACTGTCGTAGCGATATATGCAGCGCTGACATCTTGATGCAAAGCCCAGCGATTGAGACGTCTAGGTCCAGCATTATTCGCATTAACTACGCCGCCATTCTGGGCACCTGCAGCAGGTTGTGCTGGTACAGCACCATCTGCTGCTGCTGGAGCTACAACATCGACTTCCTCGTGCACCCATTCGACATCGAAGATTGCGCGGCCGTCGTCTTCAGCTGCCTGGTGTTCGATTTCCTCGGCTGTTTCGCCCTCGCGTGGACGGCGCTGCACGGCGCGATCCCATTTCTTTTCGAGGTCGGAGAAGGTGTGGTTGTAGAGCGCGTTGTAGAATTTTTTGAGAATGGGGATGGTTGCGAATGTTAAGCCGGGAGAGGGTGGCCAGGTGAGGTTGAAGTGGGGGTGGGCTTTCTGGTGGTTGAGGAAGTACTGGTGGGACAGTTAGTGGTTTTGACTAGTTAGAGACGGGTACAGGGGCCTTTACAATTGGCAGCAGAATTCCAGAGGCTTGGTCTGCAAGACTTGTGCGGAGGAGGATGAGGGATGGCCCTATTAATGGCATGGATAGGAAAAGGCTGTAGTTCTTGACTCGGAGGATCGTGGGGAAGAACGGATCTAGAACGTGTAATAACTTGGCCATTCTTCCTCGTGCGGAGTACTGATTTATTCTTCCGAGTGCGATTTGACCCCCCAAAAGTGATCTCGCTTCTTCGGTGCCGAATACTGTGATCGTTGAATTGAGCCCGTATACCAGCAGTCCAGAGTATAAGCAGCCAACCAGCCCACTGACAGCGGTAGGAAATATTAGACTCTTTGCCATATGCTGTACTGATCCGTAGAGAGACACGATCGGGTCCCGGGGTCGCTGTATGTTGAACTCTGCTTTGCACTGAGGGCATTCGATCGTGGTATTTGGGACGAGGTCCCCTCTTTTGGGAGATTCCTGGTCGGCGATCCATTCTAAGAGGCAGGACTCATGTGCAGTCAAGGAGCATGGACATGGTTTGCGCCATTCCGAGTCTTCGGGCCTGTCATCTGTATCCTCTTGTTGACAGATCCAGCATATTCGCGACTCTGTGGCTTCTGGTAGGGATTTGGATGCCTCGATGGTTGAGGTAACAGGGGCAGATCGTTGTGGGTTATTGAGTCGTATCGATTGTGGTTCGGATGTGCTTTCTTCTCTTGTAGATCCTTCTGCAGCTGGAGATGAAGCTGCCTGTTCGGTGGGGTAGGAGCGTCGTCGTGAGGCTTGAGAAGGTGGTTGTGAGGCCATCCTGCAGGCTGTATATGATAGGGGATTGAGTGGAAAGTCTGTGGATGCTATTGCATATCGAATTACGCGGCCTTCTTAGTGGGTGCTGAATATCTATTTGTCTTCGGGCTTTGTTGACTTTCCAGCGGTCGAAGTGACGTTGAGAAGCTCGAGATGCCGAGGCGGCTGGAAATCCAACAAGAGCGGATCCCTGTCGTTGATGTCTGCCAAGCTCAGCCTTGTGTAGCCTCATGTTGATAAGGAAATTTCAACACTGAATGGGGACATTCTGCACTTAAATCATTCTAATGGTTATACACACAATTACTGACCAAATCTCAGTCAAGAGATAAGATATCTCGTTCTATGAATTCCCAATGGCTACGCGTCGCGTTGAAATTTCTAGCCGTCTCTCAATACAGCCTTATTCTCCGCGCTTTCCTGCTGACATCACATCCGCCTCATTGTTGAACACGAACCCAATGAACGCGATGTGCCAATGTCATAAATCGTGATAAAGATATTGCTCCATGTTCGGAAGCTAAAATGATTGACGAGATCCGTCTTTCAGATCCGGCATCACCTCGCACTATCAGTGCCTAGTAGGTCGTTCTCTTGGATCTCTCGATCCAAACTCGTCTTCCTACCCTACTCCTTCCTAATCCCATTTCCTTTACAAGCCCCATTCGTTCCCCTTCGATCCTATCAAAGCTTCATGTAGTCCATCATGAGTCGGCGCAGAGTTTCACTACTGGCTCTCTTTCTTACAGTTTTCGGAACCATCGTCTTCATCGTGCATGAAGGACGCGATGTAGGCCATCTAAAGAGTGTTGACAATTGGATTGGTACCACAGAACCCGAGATCAAGGTCAAGAGTCACCCCTGTACGGAACAGCTGGGATGGCTTGAGGCCTATCAATTCTCGTATCCCATCAAATACGTCTCGCGCGACATCATAGCAATCCCATCTGCGAAACATGAACGGCCTTCTCTCTCCATCGTGGACGAACCTCTCTTCGAAGACTTCACGACTATCGATCTTGCGAAGTCAACAACAGTCGACATACCGAAATGTCTACCGCCAGTACACCTCGAAGTCCCCAACGTGAACCTCTCAAGAGTGGATGCGTCCAATATGATATTCGGGATACAGACCACCATGGGACGGCTGAAGGAGACAGTCAAGCATATGGCACGATGGCTGCCTCACACCAATGCCAGGCTCTTCGCCATTGTGATTGAAATAGAGGAAAAGGTTGCGGATACCAAGGAGATGGCAAAACTTGAGAAGGAGTTCCATGACCAAGACATGAAAGTCAGCATCATCCACCCTGTACGACCCAAGGACTCTTTCGCCCAGCGATACTTCTCTCTAGTCAACGTCATGTACGCAGCACGCAACGACAAAACGGAGTGGGTGGTGCTCATCGACGACGATACCTTCTTCCCCAGTATGCACGACCTTCAGGACCTCCTCTCCAGATACGACTCCAGCAAAGAACAATACATCGGATCATTGAGCGAAGACTGGTGGGCAGTCAACAACTACGGCCTGATGGGTTTCGGCGGCGCAGGAATCATGATCTCTCTTCCTCTAGCAAAAATCATAGACGACCACATAGATGAATGCAAAGAACATCTCCGGACCACAGCAGGAGATATCACAGTCATGGACTGCATATACCGTTTCTCCTCCACGAAACTCACCCACGTCCCTAGTCTCCATCAAGTCGATATGCACGGCGATCTTTCTGGATTCTACGAATCAGGTCGCGAGATGATCTCTCTCCATCACTGGAAAGCCGGATTCAAGCTCGAGATAGAGAAGATGCATCTCGTTGCCGATATCTGCGATTCCTGTTTCCTGCAACGCTGGCAATTCGGCAAAGACACTATCCTCTCCAACGGCTTCTCAATAGCTCACTATCCAAACGGTCATCTCTGGTCTAGTGGATTGCGAGGGGGAAAAGTGCAGAAGATCAACTTGCAAGAAATGGAGCATACGTGGGGAGACAATATCAAGGTTCTGCATAGTCTGGCGCCGTTGAGGGATAAGACGAACGCGAGAGACAAGGTGGCGTATAAGTTGCTGGATAGCGGGAAGGTCGACGGAATGGTCAGGCAAGTGTACTTCCGGGAAGGTGGAGGGAAGGATATGGATACTGTGATGGTGCTTAATTGGAGAGCTGGTGAGGCGAAGAAGGAAGGCGAATTTGGCACTTGAGCTGTTGCTGCTTCCCTCCTCTCTTCGAGGAAAGGTGGCAAAAAGTGCATTGAGCTTTCCCGCTGCAGACCATAGCGAGAGATGTTGGGAGTTTTGTTGTTTGTTGCTTGTGAATATCGCATGTATAGAGTATGATACCCGGACAATTTGAGCTATGCTCACTTACTATTGCTCCCATTCGTGCCCATTTCCATGTCTCTGATAGATAGACAAGTCAAAGGAATTATTGCATCCATTCTCCCACCCACCATATGATTACTTATTGACTCCAATTCGCGACACGGGACCCCGGACTCGCCTCTCGCTTCCCGAACCTCGTCCTGAAATTCCGAGTTTCAACGGCGTGCGTGGCGCCGAGCCTGAAACCGAAACTTCTTAACGAGGTAGGGAGATTTGGAATTGTGAGGTTGGCTCGGAGTTGCGCGCGGCTTCGGAGATTGTGCGATTTGCAACAAAATAATAATGGATGAGCAGGCGAGAGCAAGAAAAAAGGCCTCCGAGAAGGGACCTGGATGGAAGGGGAACAGAGGGCACGGGATGGTAGTTCGAAAGGCTAATAGTACGGGAATGTCGGGCCCGCATGCAGATGAGTTTATGCTGGTGGAGGGTCAAGTGACGTTGCTCAATGCATGTAAAGAGATCTGTCGCGGATGAGAAGAGTGTTGACTGTTGACATACTGAGATACTTAGGTCCTAGAGTCAGAACATCCCAACCTCGGTCGATGTTCGCACGAAAAGGAGAATGCGAACACCGAATATCGGAATTCCGGATATCTTCGGCTTTTTTGCGATGTGCAACAAGAAATAATATTCTATGCAGTGTCAGGAGAAGAGGATACATGGTGGGCAGGTGAGAGGGAAGTGGTGTTGTTTGGATTGATTGGGATTCAGGTTGGGAGATGTTTCTCTCTTTGGTGGGGGAAGCGAGGCGAGACCAGATGGTGAGATGGCGCGAGTTTAAGGGCGGCGGAAACTGATACAGCGAGCGCGGGAGCGAGCGCTGACTAGTCCTTTGGATGGTGAAGTCATTTTGCATGGTAATCCAGCGTGAGAGATCACAGATGAGCTGTTGACTCTTGATGGATATCTCACAAAGACCGTTCATCCAAACTTCGTTCCCTCCACTTCGGGCCGTTCCGATATGTACTAGAATCTCCGAACCAGATCCAGCTTGGTGGTCAGACAACGGTCAAACACGAGACAACCAACTTGACCCAAAGGAGAAACTCCGCATATTCTCATCCACCGCGGTACTCGGCCGCGGCTTCGGTCTCGGAGTGCGACTTGCAACAGAGTTTTTTTTTTTTTTACCAGTTTTACGTTTACCTCGTTTCCATCCAAAGATACTCCGACGGTCTAGGTTCGGAATGGTGCCGGCCGAAGAAAAAAATGGTGTGTTTACGTCCCCACAACCAAGCGAATGTACACCCGATGGAGTGATTGCTGACGCGAACTCGAGTGGTGTGAGGACGGTGGAATGGCTTCGGAAATGTACCGATGGAATGATACTGTAGTAAGAATGGATTTTATGAGGAGGCAAGCGGAGCTCGGAGTCGGCTTCGGGATTAGATGTGCAACAAACCACTATTTTCTTTCTTGTTCCGAAGACAAGTGGTGTTTATCTCATTGAGATTTGATGATCTAGCTGTCTAGTGAGCTGACATGGGGACTTCCTACTTCTTTTAGGGCGAAAGGCGGAAGGCGGATATAAAAGTCTTCGGGATAGAGTATGGTATGTTTGTTTGGTCCCGAAATGAAATAGGATGTTGAGGTTTAGGGACAGAGGAGAAGTGGTGTTATCTTGTGGGGATGACAAGGTGACTTTTGGTGTTGATGGGCCGAGGTGGGGAGGAGGAAAAGGGGCTCGGGAATAGGTGTCGGGTAACCCCCTCCTTGCGATGCGCAACAAAGATTTGTACTTCCGCGTTTGATTGGAGAGTTTTGAATGGAGTTTACGATGCTCGGAAGCTGATAGCGCAATGGTCCTTTGACTTTTAAGATTATTCCGAAAAGGAAACTTTTGATGGAATGTGTATTGCTCCAGGGATTGTAAGCGAAGAGATTTGCATCAGTTATTGACCTGATGCTCAACACAATACTTGATAATAACACCGGAACGTCAAATGTTCTCTTTCATAGGTATCATATATAGCTGCAGAGACCGAAAAATAACATCCGATGAACTCTACCTGACGCGGACGACCTTGCCTCGTCTCGGGGAGCAGCAAAGCAAAGCTCGGCGCTCATCCGAGATACTTCCGGAAGAACAGAATGGAGTACGGAGCGATTGGAGCGGCTATGGACGGACTCAATCTACGACTTGCAACAAAAACACAATTCTTTGCACAATGACATGTCGTCTCTTACATTCCGCGGAGCGCTTCTCGCTGGAATCGCCGGTCCGGAACCTTTTCAAGAAAACTCACCACACGAACAAACCTCACTGCCGGAATGTGGAGGCCCACCGGCTTTTTGCGAAGTGCAACAAGGACAATAAAAAGAAGAATAAACACACAATCAGAGGAGTCTGAAGAGGGCAAAATGTAAATAAGGTGACAACGTCAAGCGAGTGGAGAGATTTGTGGCGTGACCTACCGCCGAGGCTGACCACAGGCGACGAAAATGGCCTGAAGAGTAGTACGATGCGATTTGCAACAATTCGGAAAGGGTCCGGACCGTTCTCTTTGCGATGTGCAACAGAGCGGAAAGTAGTTTTGGTGCCCTATTAATGATTTCATAGTACGAGGGGGTATGAGGCGGTAAATGGTCAATTTTTCTGGCACGATGTACCAATTGTGAGCGGAAGAAGCGTGGAGGAACGGAAGTCGATAATGAATATGGTGAGATTATTATGGGAATTTAAGAATACGTATCCGAGGCGTTTTCTTGCGACTTGCAACAGATTCCTAAGATGAAGAGAAGTTTTCTTTGTTGTTGAAATGTCCATGATTCATGAGGCGTTTGCGATGAAATGCTAGTGGAACGGACCGCCAGGACCGCGAAGACCGTAGCCGACCAACAAAAAAGAAACCCAAGCGAACGGCAGCGGTCCGGTCGGCTCTATGTCGATTTGCAACAGAAGTTTGAAGAGATCAAAGGGCGGAATGTGATTGATCGATTCTTTGCGAGAGAGTTCAGAGCCGCGGATTGAGGAGCGGCTACTTCTGACTTGACTCTGCTGTCTACGGCTTCTATCCGCGAGATGCCGCGCTCTCCTGTACTCCCCGTCTCATATCAGGGACAATAAAATTGCGAAAGGGTAGAAACTCCGAACAATAAAAAATTCTTCCGCTTTCGTCGGAGTATTTTCCGCTGCGAAATACGACAGAGAGAAAGATCCCGCGGTAAATTTAATGTCCATCCGCGAGATAAGAAACCGACAGGTAAATATCGTGATATATTGCCGGATATAGACATGTGAAAAAGGGGCATTCCTCGCGGGATTTACAAACGCAGCGTAGGTATCCGCGGCCGTCGGAAGTACGCCGGATTTGACGATTTGCAACAAAGAAACTCAACCCATCCATCAGAGCCGTTTAATTGGTGCGGCGGAAAGTCGACACTTCAACACAGGCGGAGACCAGCGGATTTCGAGCGAGGCACTCGTCGGAGTTGATGCCGATGCGCAAAAAGCAATGCTCGGAGAAGTGTTGTTGCGAGAGCAGACGGGGGAGAACGTCGGATTAGCTTTCCGCTGAAGGGGCCATGGATAGGGGCTGACGGGGAACGGGCGGAAATACTTACCCGGGCTTCGGAATAGGCGGGTTTTGTGCGATGAGCAACAAAAGTTCTGATTTTCCGGGATATGGAAAAACGCGGCGACTTTTGATGGAAGCCGGAACGTTGTGGTGCGACGCGAGCGGCGGTGGGTTTTGCTTTTGGGGGTGTGCTGTCGTGGCGGATGAGACTTTAGGAGGAGGCGATTGGCCGCCATTCTTGGCTGACTCGTGACTTCGAAATCTAGGTCTGTCGGGGAGAATGGCCATAGTTCCGGATTAGGCGTACTCGTCGGGATATGTCCCGGAGGAGGACGGAGGAGGATTTTATACTGTACGCGGGCTTTTATTGACCTCGTTTGTGGGCGGCAGATCCGATGGAGTGCTTATGTGGCACATTTTAAGCAATTACAAAGGAGAAAGTGTCGCCAGCATCGAAGGGGCTGGTCCAACACCTTCTGCAATCCAATAGAAAGATAATGGGACCACCCTCTTACTGGTTTATCACCGTCATTGACTTGAAGTTGTTTTCACAAACGGGGGGTTGCTCGCTTAAGCAGTGGGGCCGTAAACGTCAAATTTATCATTGATCCGATGCGTGGAAACAAACCAGCAGCTCCTACTTGAAATTGACATTACACGCCCCTCGTCGAAAGTGATGAAGATACAAACAAAAACTCCTATACCGTCATGCTCCTCTGTTGGATGATGTCAATCAGACTGGTACTGATGCGGCCGCGAGGCCTGTGGAAATCTCTTGCTCCGACACTCCTCAGCCCTAGAAGGCTCAACTAAAACTTCTAAAGTGTGTATATCAGCCGACCTATCCTAAGACGATAGCAAGAGGAGATATACTCACATGGTAACAGACGAATCCGGAGGGTTGGCTCCCGTTGCTTCGACATATCTCACAGAACCTCTGCCGGCGAGGATCAGATGAGGGCTGCTGTAAAGTCTGTCTAGTTGGGCGCTGTAACGATGACTGCATCTGCATTACGGGACCAGACTGTGGGACTTGAATTGACCGTGCGTAGCCAGCCTGTTGTGGTTGCACCTGGGTCGGTCGAGGAGGTGTGATTGGCTTGTTCTGGCGTTCACGAAGTCTGTCACTAGGTTCGGAATCCCCAAATACCGGAGGTCTCGGAATATTTGGCGTCCAAAATTGGGAACGAGACGTCTCTGGAATATCTGAATGGGCCTCAGCTGGCATTGGACGATATGCGGCCGTTTGAACCGTACTTGGTGATCCCACGGGATGGTTCGCAAAAGACTGTGAGACCATTCCCGTCTGCCTTGTACCAGGAGGGGAATTATTTAAAAAAGGAATGTAACTGTCTTTGGACATATCGGAAAGCTTTTGCTGACCTGTGGGAAGATGAGACGTTCCGTATGAATGTCGTTGAACGGGATGGGATCTCGGCTGCTCCTGTTGAACCCAACTGAGCACTGTGGGTCGTGCTGCGTTAACCACTGGGTTTAACACTGGCACAGTGGATTGAAGTTGAGTTCTGCCTCTCTGAGCATTTGAGGACTTCTCAGTGAATTGGTCTTGGTACACGTCCTGATTCGGCTGATTTCCACCATACTGGAGTGAAGCAGAAGTTCTCATTTGAGGTTGGACTTGCTGACGTTGTTCTGACACAGTATGCAAGGACTGTGTCGGGTGGGGATGCATTTCTTGACGAGCTGCACGACCTATGGGCATATTTGTACCAGTCATTTTAGCTCGTGTGGATACCAGGGACACCATCGAGTCGTGAGATGGCTGAGCTTGACTTGTAGAGCCAGATCTCATATCCAGAACATACCCGCTAGACCAGCCCTCGGGAACAGCCCTTCTAGAGCTATGAGATGGGGTGGGCCTGGTTCCTGACAGTTGCTGCACAGGTTCACGTGGTATGAGCCTTATTAACTGGGCTTCGAAATGCCTCGATGCGTCGCTGTAAGACTTCGATGCAGCAACAGTGTTTCTGAGGTCCCCTTGCCCTGAGAAATCATTCTCAGAGAAGTCAGAGCCGTTGGCATATAGTTCAACATGGTCCCTAGCGACAATCCTCGGCACGTAGCCTGGAGGCTCAGACACCACACTCACGGTCCGAAGCGAAACATCGCTGAGTGTCCTTCCGGAACCCGATGTCACAGTAGAAGCGACCTCCGATCCGGTCCATGTGTGCTCACACTGTTTCTGTTTAGAGCTGGACTTTCGATAAGATCATGTTCGACGCACCTTGACCTTCCTCCGCCTGCAATCTTCACAGGCTCCACGCTTGCGAGTCTCGGCAACTTGAAGTCTTTCACCTGGACTGTACTGCCGCTTCTTGCGACTTTGAGAGGCCGTTAGTTCTTTGACTCGAAGCAATTGAAGCATGACTTACGGCGTGCTGTTGGTTCTTGTGCTTGGCACGGCTGCCGATTGGCCACCCCTTAGTCGGTCGGGCGCAACTTCTCGTGATCCTTCAGCCGGTGGCATCGTCAAAGGATATACAAACGAGGGACGGAACGAAAGTGAAGCCTGCAAAAAAATGGTTGATTTCAAGGAAAAGAGAACTTGTCCAAGAAACGGGAAAGCTTTCACCTTTAAGAGCTCTTCGGCGCTCTCAGAGTCTCATTGTGCCTGCGAAATTTCACAGAAAGGCAGACAATTGCCCTCGCTCACCGAAGTGCTGGCAGCGCTTTGACAACTGCATTCCGCATCGCCTCCCAAACTCGAGGGCTGCAGCGAGTTAATAACGTCGAGTGCTGAGTTGTCTTTTCACTGTCGTGTTTTTTGGTGTACTCGAGTCTTAATTTTTCGGGTTACACATCCACGTGGCGGTCGCAGCTGGATGACCCGGATGGTGCAACCTACCCAGCCGTGCCGATCCTGTGGCCTCAGATAATCACGCCTTGGCCAGCTCTTTCTCGCCCTGTTCTTGAGAAGGGCTTCTTACCTATCGATAAACGCCAGCGAGAGTTCTGGGGAGCACGGCGTCCAGCCCACTGTCTTGAAAACAAAAGATTGACGAATGGAGTTCCAGCACACCGGGACTCGGTGGCGGATGTGGGATGCACGATGATGCTCAACCACGTCTTCTAAATCAAATTTAGTAAATGAGGTACAACGCATCAATGCAAGCATGAGAGTCCGATCTCCAGGACCGAATCCCATGCGGGCTTTCACAGCCCTTTCTGCCCCGCGGCAAACATGCAAGGAAGAAAGCGCCACAAACAATCACGTGATAGTCATCACATGATGCTGTTTCCGAAAACTTGCAAGAGTCTAGTACCGATTTGCGGTTGCATTGTCAATTAAAAAGCTCGGTAATCCATAGTGAAGTAGATCAAATGTGGTGGTACAAGTGGACCTGATAGAATAGATCTGCTTGCAATCGCAAATAAGCGTTGCCAAGGCCATGGGTTTAATCGCCCACCTGTGATGTAATTGAAAGAGACAGATCAATGCCACTGCATACTATTCTGAGTGAATTGGTAGTCTAGTACGACTGCAATTCAATTCCGACGTCTCAACCAATCTGTGAAATTGAATTTCGGCACAGTTTTGTCGTTGGCAGAGGCAGACTAAAATTAAGCGAGGGCATTCAATGAAAGTAAACATTCACCCGACGTTGGAGCTCAATTTCAATGACAACACGTGCAACTATACTCGCACTAATCAGTCATAGAAAGCGGCCTTAGCCTCATTCTGATCGCCTGCTTCTTCGACGCAATTCTCTATTCTTCGACGCAAAATTCGAAAGTAACCAAACTGCGGAACAGTTTCGAGGAAATGTCTTCACCAAGCACAAAGCATACCAACCCTTTCAAGCGCCCCGCCAGCGGAGGTCTCGACACTCCACCAGTAAAGCGTAATCTACCTTGGCTCATGTCTCATGCAAGCTCGAGCACAATGTCTCGTCACACGAGCCTCGACCCATTGGAGGTTGTTCCTCCTCTCAACTTCTTGTAAGTTCTGCCACCAGAAACCTACTGTTCATCAGAGTATTCAAGACTCACAGATCTCTCTAGTGTCCCTCAGCGCATGGTCGAAGTCGCCGTTATCGATGAATATGAAATCGACATATTCGGAGATTTTACGAAGCAAATCTTCATAATCCATCACAGTGTCCTTGCCCACTACTCCCTCTCCTTCCGAAGACTCCTTGCTGCCGACGCCAACTCCAGTAAGATGACTCTACATGGCTGCGAAGCTGCCTTCGGCATCCTCCAAAACTGGTTCTACACCCAGAAGATCGAGGGTCCCGCTGGTGCAATCAAGCTCATGGATTACGCCAAGCTCTGGAAGTTAGCCAAGGACCTCGTAATTGACGACCTTGCGAAGATCCTCCTGGGTCGCATGCAGATTACGGAACTTGGGGAGGACAATGAGATTGGAAACACGCTCAAGGAGTTCCAGACATTCGCCTACATGGGAACCTACAGAGGCTTGGAGGATATCGCTATTCAAAAGACACTGTCGGCTATGAACAAGCACAATGTCGAGCGAATCTGAAGACCATGCCTGATCGGATGCGACATGGGTTTACCTTAGCTATGATGAAGGGCTGCGTCGGTTTGACTGGATGGGATGTTGGACTTGGATTTGATGGTGTCGATCTTGAAGGTCGTCACCGTCGGGCTCGCCATCGTACAGCAAATCTCGGTGATAAGGTCAACGATGCTCTTGGTGAGAAGATCGCCATGTGCTCTTCTGATCTCATGTTAAGCGACAGTAGCTCAGATGGTGAGAGCTTCGAGTTTTCGGATGACGAGCTGGTTCCCGAGACTGAACTCCTGGAGCAGGAAGAGGTATGTCATGTCATTTTGTCTTTTAAATGGCTACTGAAATAAGTGTTTCTGTTGGACTCTGAGAGCTTCAGAATACATTTCTCATCCTAGAGGGCAAACTTGCTGATAATTTTGTGATTTTAGCAGATGACCAATGGTGCGCGAATTGTGGTCGATGAGAGCAACCGGAATGAAGACAATGTTAGCTATGACCATATGCCTCTCTATGAAGAAGACAAGAGTGAGCTCGGTCTGAGAGAGTTTATCCAAGCATCGGAGGATGACGAGGATGAGTTCTATGGTAAGAGGGATATTTGAGCAGTGACAACCCTGGCTTTTAGGCTGGCAGAAGGTTTGGGGGCAGTTTCGCGCATCTTTTCTCCTCTGCTTTTCCATTTTTCGAATTGAACCTATGATGCTCGGCGCCGAGGAGTACCGCCTTCTGAGGTACACAAGTAGACTTTGGCCCGGCGCATTGCGGTTGTATGGCGATTTGGACTCTATGTAGCTAGCTTTTGGATACTTTGAACGCGTCATCTGAAAATGAAACGGCTTTTCGTCCGTGAAAATGTTATGAAAATCCCTTTGATATGCTATACCTTCCGGATTCCATCGAACTCTAGGAAAGAGCCGACCTATCGTGTTCGTGAAAACCAAAATCGACACGAGCCCTGTGGGAGAAAGGAGACCAAATGAGAGAGGGCTCAGGGCGATCAAGATCAAGATCAAAGCATTTAATAAATGCTTGGTGTCAACTTCACATGTGGAAGCTGACAATGGCTACGACAAGGTATATGACATACAAGGCTTAAGATTATCATTTATCAAAGCTACATGTTGCTGAAAAGTTCAAATGAAAGGTTCTCTCCTCTCCTTCCTCGATTACTGCCGTCACGCTTTCCCTCAAATACCTATAGTGCCCGTCATCGAACAGTCAAGGTTGTGCCGAGTCATCGTGAACTCACGGTATTTAATCAAGTTGAAGTGGATCCTTGGAACGTCGGTTTGTCTTTTCCGTTCTTATCTCCGACCAAGTAGTTCATATACTTGGGTCCCTCGGTCAATGATTCTTCATGCCTAATCACGAGCGAAGTGTCTAAATATCCCACCAACTTCCTCACAAAGTCAAGAGCGAATTCACCTTCCAAAGTCTCGTGCTTGACAAACTCCGAGATATCATCTCCTAGTTCTTTCCAGATGATGAATATCCGGACTTTGCGGTCAACGAAAAGTCTTCTCAGAGGACTATGTTCACAGGTGTGGTGGTAGATATAGATTTTTAGCTGAAGCCAAAGGAGACCTCGGGAGAAGTTGCAAAGATCTAAGGCAACCATGCTCTGATTTTGTAGTTTCGGATGAGACATCTTTCGGCAAGATTCCACAGCTTCGTCTACTCCAGAAAGCATATAGCCTCTTTGTTTGCTATCATTGAGTCAGTAGGCTAATTCAAAGCTGTATAGACAGAGATGAGGAAGGAAGCCTACGGCGTTGAATCTTCTGCAGATACATCCAATCGACCAAGAGGGCGAAGATATCAGGCTCGACATCACCAAAACTCATGGTTTGGGCTTGACCATCGACGAACTGGCCATTGAATGCTGCATCGAGGACCGGAGAGTATTAGCATGCGAGATTCTTGTGGACAATGAAGCTCTTCTTGTTGGGTTCGATGCCGACCTTTGAGATCCAACTTAGCTTTCGGGTCTGTATGATGCAATGCGGGCAGTATATCTTACGTGGAAGTTGACGAACGTCTGCGGACCGCTAGATTACATGCTAGCGGTGCTCCTAGATAGTGCTACCAGTAGCTAGAGACGCGATTGAATTGCTATTTTGACCTCGTTGGCTATCAACCAGCGGCCTCCCGGTCTCCCTCTTGACTGCTAGTTGAGTGGCATACTTATTTCATCCTGAGGAAGACATCACGGCAAAAATGGTTCAATTAGTAGAAAGCAAAGCTTTTTGATTGTATGACAAGTAGATCTATTTTCAAGTGCCTATGTGTTTGTAGACTAAGTAGAATTGCTCGCCTGGAACAGCACTTGAAATTTCAAGCACTTGGATTCAGGATAACCAGAGTCAAATGTGGAGATATCGAGCTCCAGGCACCCTTAGATATGCTCCTGCGGTAGATTTGCGAGAGGAGAATAACACATCTGCATTCCATCCATGCCATTGTCATCAGCGAATTTAAGCCCCTCGACCGCTGATGGGTGATTATTAGAGAGAAAAAAACCATGAAACTCGTAGTAATGCTCGACCTGGTGCTGTGTTGAACAGGTACCAACTAAAGAACTGAATTTTGACCATACTACCAGCAGGCTACCATCACCTCGCTGTCTCAACACATTTATCGGAACTGCCGAGATCTCCCGGATAGTTCACCCTGCTGAACACGCTACCACTGGACATACACTCCAGAAATCAGCCTGTCAAGTCGACCTCTGCCTTTGCCGCACCCAGGTATATGCTGTTCTGTTTTGGTAGAGGGCAATGCAAGTTCTTTGGTAGCTTGGACATGTACCGCATCAATCCAACCGTGAATTCGGCCAGCATACCCGGAGCAAAGTTGTCGATCCATTGCTTGATGTTATCGACGAAGGATACGAAGGACAAAATTCTATGAAGAGCCAGCTTCGTCAATGCCGTGTTCTCCTTGGTGGCGTAGGCATGCTCGACGAATTGTCGAACAGTCTTCTTTTCCTTCTGGGGACCTTCCGTTTCACGACTGACCAAGGGAATTAGCAATTTCATAGCGTCGTTTTGAAGTTGCCAGACACCCCAAATGCCACCGTAGGTCCAAAGTTTGGCGACGTCCATCAAGTCGGGACTTGCTCCTTCGCATTCGATTTCCTGGGTGAAGAGCCATTGGTTAAACAGTCCAAACACGGAAACCTCAACATCTTTCAAGATCAAGAACTTTATTTGGTCCTGGTCATCATTTTGACGATGGAAAGCATGTCTGAAGAAAGATGAGTAGTGAGAGATGAGCTCGGGGTGAATAGAGAACACCTGCGCTTGCGGACCAATTCGCAGCTGGACGAATCCAGCTACAGGCTTACTGTAGAACAGATGATTAGTTACACAGCCTTAGAAATGGTCAGAAGTAAGAGCGCACTTACGACCAGAACTTCAAGACGCTCTTCCGCTTCGGAGTAGTCTGAGGACAACCATTGATGCGCAGAGCCTGAACACTGTTTTGGGGGACCTGGACTTCAATTTGACTAGTTATGCGGGCTCTTGTTGCAGAAGTGCCTGGATCTCTATCAGCTGGTGTTCTAGGATTTCTCGTGGCTGGCGTTCTAGGATTTGGAGGGCCAGGCACAAACGTAACATTTCTCGGGGCATTCGTTGATGCGAACGTAGCTGTAATTGAATTTGGCCTGGGTTGGGAATTCATGTCTCGATCTTTCTGTACCTTGGCAGTCGTAGGTGGTAGTGGATCCCTGCGAGGTCTGCCTCTCTTCTTGTGGGCTGGCTCGACTGGGCTGTCAGAATCCTCGGAATGCGAAGATGCTGAGTTGCTTGAGGATTTGAGGTGAGGGCTGAAAGCGTCGTCATGTGAGCGAGACGTTGAAATCGATGTCTGTCTATTGAAGGTGAACTGTAAACAAATGTGCAACTTTTGTTGTTCTTGAAGCGTCAGGGCGTCCGAGAAGAGTCTTTAAGATGTGCGTATCTGGTGATTAGCAAAGGCATAGACAGGATGAACTCACTAATCTTGAAATTAAAGATAAGGTCTTGGAAGTTGATAGTGGGAAAGTTGTGTCAGTCCAATTATACGCTGCTTGAAGATTGACGGTTACATGATAAGACGGCAAAGGGGAGTGAGGTTTATATGGAGGATTAGCGAGAGCTCGAACCACGCAACGGACCACCTCACTTGACCATCTTTCCTCCTCCGAGGAACTTTTCAAAGCGGAAGGAAGCTTAGGTGAATCAACGAGCTAGTAGGCAAAGTGTCCTCGACCGAAAAGGTACAAGATACAGTCCATTGCCACAAATGAAAAGAATTGCCTTATGTAGGGGACCGGGGACATTACTTTGTACTTAAGAAAGCTCGCAACATCACTCGCCCTTTCTTCAGTCAGGTGGCTGAAAATCCTCTAAGAAAGTAAGTACTGCTCTGTTCAGATCTGAGCCCGGCTGAAGGTTTGTTCTGGGGGAAAAAACTGTTAGGGTTCGGGCACAGCCTTCTGTCAGAAACCAAGATTTCAACTGGCACTCAAGGAGAAAGGAAACGAAGCATCAAAAAGCAGTACAATAGATTCAAAACAAGGTGAGAGACAGCGAGCATGATATTTTGAGGATTGAATCTTCGAGTGGTGCCACGTCCTGGCACAAATTATAATTCTCGTGAGTCTCATCCTCTAGTGCATCAGGTTATATCTTTGTGCTGTGAGATTTTCCCCTATAACCTGGCTAAGGTTCACCGGCCCAGATGCTTTGGCAATGAAGCAGCCGTGATGTTTAAGACCGCCATTATTAATATGCCCATGGGATATGCATCCACTGTCGACAAGGTTATCGCCGGAGAGAACGTCGGTATTGAAGAGATCTGAAGCGTATTTCGATAGAATGCAGAGGTAATGTACTGGATTTCGCAGAGCTCTGGAACTAGGTCAAAATTCCTTAGACTGTGAAACGGGATTTTCGACTGACAGGCCAGGACTTTTGCGCCGCTGGAGTTTTCTTGGCAAGAAGTCGAGCAAGATCTTGGCAGAATGCAATTGGGAAATCCTCGATGCGATCGGCGTAGGCAAGTTGATTGTAAGGAAAGATATCGAGAACCAGAAGCTTCAACTTATGCTCCCCAGATCATGCCAGGCTTGTAGGGTAGATTCTTGGCGAGGACGCAGAAAGTTTGGGAAGTCCCAGCTGATTGCAAGAGCAAAGGAATGCCAGATGACAGCGTCCTTCAACCCAATGAAAAGCAATAAAATAAGCACCAGGGGTAGCGTTCATTACTTTTCAATGAAGATTAACACAGTCTATGTCTTTCTGAGCCTCGTAGTGCTTGCTTCAAGGCTTGATGGGGTTGACGTCGAGATAAGTTTAGGCTGCTTATGTAAGCACCCCTTTAGAACTCGAGATCCGCGACGACACCCTTGAAGCCACATCGCGTACCTACCACTCGTCCTCAACAACCACACTCCTTTGGCAATTGATCCTCCAACTCTTTGATTGTTCCATTCTCTTCTTTCTCTCCTTCAGAATCCTTCGATCACGATGGCGCCCATTAGCAAGGACAAATATTCAGTCATTCTACCTACATACAATGAGAGACGCAACCTTCCAATCATTACCTGGTTGCTGAACCGGACCTTCACCGAGCAGTGCGTTCCTGAAAATGCTTCCATTCATCTGCCATACGCCAAATCTGACAATGAATTACAGGAACCTTGATTGGGAACTCATCATCGTCGACGACGGCTCCCCAGACGGCACCCAAATCGTCGCGAACCAGCTTGCAAAAGCCTACTCTCCCCATGTCCTCCTCAAAGCGCGCGCAGGCAAGCTCGGTCTTGGAACGGCATACGTACACGGCTTGCAATTCGTCACAGGAAACTATGTCATCATTATGGACGCGGACTTCTCGCATCACCCCAAATTCATCTCGCGCATGATCGCGAAGCAGAAGGAGCTCCCTACGAATGGCGGATACGATATTGTCACTGGAACGAGATATGCTGGGGATGGAGGTGTTTTCGGATGGGACTTGAAGCGGAAACTGGTATCGAGAGGCGCCAACCTGTTCGCGGATACGGTGCTCAGACCGGGTGTTAGTGATTTGACGGGCAGCTTCAGATTATACAAGAGAGCGGTTCTGCAGAAGGTTATTGAGAGCACGGAGAGCAAGGGATATACGTTCCAGATGGAGATGATGGTTCGGGCGAAGGCCATGGGCTGCACGGTTGCTGAGGTGCCCATCAGTTTTGTCGATCGGGTTTACGGAGAATCGAAATTAGGGGGCGACGAGATCGTAGAGTATGCAAAGGGCGTGTTGACGCTCTGGATGAAGGTGTAAGGATATTCGGATTTGGCGTACTGGAAGGAAATACATAATACGTTGATTTTTCTCGATCTTTCGAGCGCGAGCCGCTGTCTTGGCGCTAACCGAGAACACCAGAACAGCATGGGAATGGGCGGGAAGAGCGTTGGCGAATGCCTCTCGTTATGCGTTGATTTTGCTTTCTGCATTGAGATTTGCTTGGACGGTTTTCTCGCAATGTCTCCTGCTTGTGCTTCCCGAAAAACGACATTTCTAAGCCTGTCGGAAGCTCATCTCGAGCACTGTGATAGAGAACCGGTGATTTACTTCTGAGTAAGTAATTTGATGCACGTTCCCGCACCAGTAGATTCCACTTTTATGTCAGATGCGCGACTTTTTCTTGCTGGGTTCTGACGAATGGATAACACGCAATGAGCTATCTGGCAAATGCGGAAAGTATGGAGAGATATGAGCTTGCTGAAAGTACTGAACTTTCCTCGGGACTTACACGTGTTGGCGTAACCACAGAGAGTCGCAGAGAGGCCTGAATTAGCCCCAATTTCTAGTCGGAAAGAGCGACGGGCCTGTCTTCATGTACCTGGCCTACCGTGCGGCCTCAGTTGACGTGGACTTTGACCCATTTCATATCGAGACCTTGGGGAGATCCGCTTCCAAATTCTTCTAAACCCCGTGCTCCCATCGCACGAGTCTGTCTGACAGGGTGATGTGGTCATGCACAGTGCAGAAAAGGGGTCAAGTGAAGGAAGGAGCTTCATGATGCTGGCGAACGCAAGCAATAAGATGCCCTTTGTTTGTTCCAAATTTGAGTATAGTCGCGTGAGCATTTCACTGCTGTTCAGTAGTGACGGTTTGGGATGTACTTAAGCTGCAGCTCCCCCAATTGCACGCACATTAAGCAGCAGTTCTGCATTCTCGCTCTATCAGAAAAGGTCCAAAGTCTAATATCCCTGTCTACTATAGTAAATAGTCGCATGCACGTAAAGAAGTCAAGTCTAAGACGGGGTGAGCCAGAGAGCCTCCTTGTTTGCACCTAGCTCTAGTGCTTTTCACGATATGCTCTCCTGCCTTGATCGGGCTATGATGAAGTCGATTGTTCACTCTTTGAGTCATCTCGGCGAGCACGATGTCAATAGCATCGTCTGTGTTCAGTGACTTGGTCGCTAATTCTATTTGGGAAGTAGTGCGTACGGGCTTCAAGGCCTTCTCGCTGGGCCGTTTTCAATATGTCCTCCTCGAAAACCATCTCAGAACACTGTGGTTCTTCAACACCTCGATAAAACCTTGACACCTCACCAGCTTTTTAACGCCCCGTTGTTTCCACGACGATGGATACACAAGAGAAACTTGCTACCGCGGAAACTTCCCGCTGCGCGTTTGGACAACTTCAAGAGTCTCCGGCTGCAATGCCGAGAATTGAGACGTCTTGTATCCAGCTCTTGAAGGATCTTGAACTCGCCGTTGAAACTCCTCTTCCGTCAGAGATATGTAAGCTTGCTGAACCTGTTCGATTATATCAACGCAACTGATATATTTCGTACCAGACGACGAGCTTCTGTATGAACCGACAGCTGTGGAACGTACTCGCTTGATTGCCTATGATGATAGGTGTTATGATGATAATTTACCGACTGCATATGTCCCAGGTTAGAACACCTCTTCAATTTCCCTACTGAATTTTGCTCATGAAGTTATAGACGAATGGTGCATTTCCCAACGGCCATGGGTCTATGATACAGATGGCAACCCAGTCGTGAACAGTTGGCAAGCTCATCAATTGGAGTGGCAGGAGCCCCTCAGTCCCCAGAGAATGTTCCATGGCTTCTGCAATCTTCCGCAAGAGCTCAGAGACCTGATCTGGAAGCTTTATTTACCTGAGCCTCGAATACTCTACTGCAGACTCCGGAAGTTGAGGAAGACATTTCACATGACAGTGTCTATCGTGAGGCCCATATGGTCTACCTAGACAATTACCAGTGCTTTCGACTCTTGGGCCCCAGTATCTCCGGCCTGTGGGAGAGGATACACTGGAATTCTCCGACCTAAGGAGGGTACCACATATCAGTTTCCGAAGCATACCATTCGACTGCAAGAGAGACACTGTACTGTTGGACAGCGATAATGTGGAGGCACTCAATGATAGTGGCTGCTGGCTGGACTCCACGTCTATTAGACACCTAATGGTATTTAAAAGCATCCAAAGACACTACTTGGGACAATCACCTGGGCTATTCCCTACCCCAGAGCTCATGGCAAACTTCTTCAAAGAATTTCCAAACCTCGAAACGCTGTTTGTAGTTATCGGGTCGGAGCGCATTAGCAGGGATCATTCCAGATACAAATCTGAAGGGGTCGATCGGTTTTTCGTAGTTGCAGAAAAGTTCGCAACAATACTCGTGATAGACTTCTCTTACGAATCTTATCCCAGACGAAGACAGCGGAATCAGAAATTAAGATCGATCAAGTACGAAGCCGAGGCGAAGGTCTGGAGAGGAGAAGTCAAAGATTTGATCGAAAAAGAGCAGCAGTATAAGCAGGGATCGAAGCTGAAAGTGCAGGTGCTGATGCGGAGCAGCATTTACAGAGATGCCCAGCCACTCCCGAAGAAAATCAACCTAGTGCCTGTCAATCCACGCTTATCTGGGATCACCTTGTATACAGAAAAGCCCATGGTCGCTTTCAGTCCACCGCCCCCAGGATTGTCTGTGTCAGAGGGTAGCCGATATCTACACATTCCAGGTCTCGATTGCTACGCCTATTACCTACCGAACGGAGATCCGCTCCTTGACGGAGCATACATCGATGACATTCGGTATCTGTTCGATGAGTAACGGCGTCAGCTTGACGAATCCATCCTGCACCAACCCTAACCGCGGCGAAGTAAGCCAGGAAAGATTTCGGGCTTTCGTGCACGCCTCGCAACACCCTTCCCCTTTCGCCCTTTCGTCGCCATGAAGAGGATTGTGGCTCTGCTCAAGGTCGGAGGTAGATTGATGGGCGGAAATTTTCGACTCTTGAGCAATGGCCATGCAATTATCGAGATTTCACCTAATAGCATTTCATTTGTTTCTTTTCTTTGCTTTCGCAAGAGCCTGGTAGATCTCTGGGCTTTCGACGAAAACAAACTGGGATGTTTCGCAAGTCGACATGGCTTCAGGAATACTTGGGAAGCAACACAACGGAAGTCTTTTCCCTCTAGGGGTTAGCCACTTGTACATAGTCCTCAAAAAACTTCTGCCACATGTCTCGCAGCATAATTCTGACGAAAATTCTCTTCTAGAATGCAACTATCTGAAACCGCATCCTTTTTTGAACACAGACAGAATAGATCACCCCGGCACAATTTCTGCCACGGTCTGACTTGTAAGCCGGTTATTCCGAAGCTGAAACAAAGTACACAGCTGCAGCGGAACGGTCATATCTGATCACATTTCCAATTCGTGATGAGTCCGTTTTAGAATTTCACAGGACTCGATTTGACTTGTGCATCAACATCCAGATATCGTTGTTTCCCTCGCTTAAAGCCTGAAGAGCATGCCAAGAATACCCAAACGCGTATGCCTCTGGCACAGCCAATAATTATCCCGCCCACGAATCCTACGCATGCGCCGCCATTAGCCTGACTCCTTCAATACTCCCTGCCGCAAAGCATAAAAGAAATCATCCTCCACTTCTTTATCATTGAGTTCCTCGACATCGAAATATCTCGAACTTTGCCCTTGGAAATGCACGTAATGCTTGCACCATTCTCGCTGATCACCCGAGCTTTGCCTCGGACGAAATGGCATCAGGAACCTCTGGATACGGAGGTTGTTGAGCACGGGGATCGAGGACTGCCGTCTGTCATTCCTGGAGGATCGCCTTTCAGTTATTGTAATGTCTCTCAGGGAACGGATCTATTCAACATTTCGTCCATCACCCTGTGGCCGCAACCACTTTATATGTAAGCTCATGTCGATCACATCGCGGGGTAAGTTATGGCTGACTTCCCTACAGCAATGATGACTTCATTATCACAGTATATGGTACATCCAATCGTGCCCTTGGATTGATGAAATTATGAAGACTAATTCAAGTCCAGGCGAACTCTCCAAAAACATCACCCCAAACTCCACCATGAACCTGTGGCTCGACTGCGGTAGCCACTGTGAAGAATACGGCGCCGAGCCTGGATCTGGAGAAGGAGATTCAATCGAGTTCTGCGACGTGACAGATGTTCAGCAGCCGAATAAAAGGCAGGGGTGCCCGATGGAGAAAGGTGGTGCGATTTTGTCGTATGAATTTTTCGTTTGGGACATGTTCTTGCATCAGCCGGTAAGCCAGCCTACTTTCGATGTTCGAGTGGCGAAAACGGACATTGGTTGGTTTGGGCATGGAAGTATGCTGACCCCTTCAGCTGTGGTATAACTTCACATTTGATATGCGGACGAAAGAGGGGGAAAGGATGTTCTGCGTTACTTCAGAAGTCTGCTTGAAGTGGCATAATGAGGATAAGAATAAGCACTATCCGGGAGGGCCGTATCCGTATTGTGAGTGGCCTCGTTGAGGAGTCTGGCTCGCATGTTATGTGAGGAGTGTCTATGTTCGTTACTTTGGGGAAAGTATCTGGCTGGGGGCCGAATATATATGTCTTCTCCGTCGATCGTAAATACAATGAACCACATTCCTCATTTTCGCTCTTTGGCCCGCTCGAGTACCAATCTTACCTGTCAACATCACCTAGCCTCGGTCAGTATAGCCACAATAATCTCTTCCGGGAAAGTTATAACTCACCAAACACCAAGTCCATCGTTCCGATGATGGCCACTGCATCAGCTAGTAGGTGCCCTCTACTCAAAGCATCAAGTCCGCTCAAGTGAGCGAAGCCAGGTGCGCGTATGTGTACCCGGTAAGGCCTTTCGCTACCATCACTGACCACGTACACGCCCATCTCTCCTTTCGGTGCTTCGATGGCAGTGTATGTTTCTCCTGGAGGTACGGCATATCCTTTGCTGTAGAGCTGGAAATGATGGATGAGGGACTCCATGTTTTCTTTCACTGCAGGAAAATCAGAATATTTCTCTTAGAAGGATTACAATTTATAATTCAAGGAGAATATTGAAAAATTTGCATACTTGCAGCACGGGGGGGAGGCGAGATTTTGTAATCCTCCACACATATAGGCCCCGCTGGCATATTGTTGAGACATTGATGGATGATCCGCAGCGACTGGCGAAACTCTTCCATCCGACACAAATATCGATCATAACAATCTCCATTTATACCAACTGGTATATCAAACTCCACTTGGTCATATGCATCGTAGGGAGCTGATTTTCTGATATCCCAAGGAACTCCAGATCCGCGAAGCATCACGCCAGTGAAAGACAAATTTAGGGCCTCAGCGGCAGAGACGACACCAATGCCTTGTGTCCGACTGATCCATATCCGGTTTTCGGTGAGTAGCTCTTCAGTTTCGTCGATTCGGTCGCTGAATTGTGTAGCCCATTGGTATATATCGTCGAGAAGGCCGAGGGGGAGATCTTGGTGGACGCCACCGGGTCGAATATATGCTGCGTGCATGCGAGCACCTGAGACTCGTTCATAGAACTCCTGTTTGAATATCACGCTGTCAGTATAAAGCCCCTAAAAAGTGCCTCGCTTTCCTGCTCTGCTCAATCCAATTTCTCATGAGCTCATAAGGGCCAGATCTTACCATGAGCTTTTCTCTCTCCTCAAATCCCCAAAGAAACGGCGTCAAAGCCCCAACGTCCATGGCATGTGTAAGTACTGCCATGAGGTGGTTCATGATACGAGTTATCTCTGCGAACAATGTCCGAATCCACTTCGCGCGTTCCGGGATCTCGATATTGAGGAGCTTCTCTACTGCCAGGGCAAAACATTGTTCATTGGTCATCATAGATATGTAGTCGAGTCTGTCGAAATAGGGAACAGATTGGAGGTAGGTTTTGTATTCGATGAGCTTTTCGGTGCCGCGGTGTAGGAGGCCGATGTGAGGGTCTGCTCGCACGATTTCTTCGCCGTTGAGCCTGGTCAAGAGCAGTCAGCATTTTTCTGTCTCACTAGCTCTAGGGTATCATGGAGAAGATGGCAAAACAAACAAAGGTAGTAAGCCATAGAATTGTGGCGGAATATGTGTATACTGCCAAGAACTAAGTGACTTACTCGAGAAGCAGTCGCAGCACACCATGGGCGGCAGGATGCTGAGGCCCAAAGTTGACTGTGTAATGGCGCATCTTACGATTCTGAGCAGGATCTTCTTCGAATCCATCTGCCGCCATGCAGTTCTTTTGGTCGCCAGACAAGATTGACTCCTCGTCACCGGCGATCAATCTTATTCGATGAATGTCGTCTAGGGGAGGAAATGAGTAGCAAGCAGTCGAGGACAAGGAAGAAGAATGTGTTGCCGAGAGCGAACTAGGCGATACAGGACCTCTGAACGTCGTTCGTTGAATCGTTGTATGCAAGCAAAGAAGAGTCGAATTTGGTCGCAGACATCGTTGTCGCCATGACTGGTACACTGATCTTTGCAACAAGGGCATTGTTCGCCGGATTCCAATGGATCTACCCTTTGCCAGATATACATGGGCCCTCTATTACCTCGAGAGAAAGACAGAAGAAACAAATGCGTGAGCGAAAAAATTCCACGACAAGTTGATAGTTGAGGGTTTAACAGATGAGAACAAGAAGTCATTCGTAACGAAGCAAACATAGTGATGAACCCCGCAATTAGTGCAATTAACAGATTAAAAAACATTACTCTAAGAGGCATAGTTCTCCACCGGAAACACAATGTCAACGCCTTGATGAAGCTCATTCTGCCATCTAAATGCTGATGTTTACTCGCTTGGGTGCCCTTGGCGTGTCCAGCGCCGCAATTTTGGTGGGGTCTAGCTCCCGCATCAACCCTGTACACGACATGGGCCAAAATAAAGGGATAGAGGCGATGCCCCCAAGAAAATGTTCTCAAGAAAACCCCACCAAAAGTTTTGACTAAGCTGCGGATGAACAAAACACAGCAGCCACAAAGCGCAAATCTCCGCATCACAATAATTAATCATATTGAGTGACTAACTCAGATTGGTTCAAGATGCATTTGTCATTGGTACTTATGTCAAGCTACCTATGGCATGCATAATATCTCTCCACGTTAAAAGCTCCCAAATGATTCGCAGTCAAACCATTCGCAGCAGAAAAGAACGTGCTCGGTGATGTTGAGTACATGCACGAGTAGTAACGAAAACCCACTCCCCCAAGCTGATGTTCAGTCCATCTTCCATGAGATGACGGTTCTTTGCCATAAGCTTCTCAGATGCAGCCTCGTTCTTCCGCTTAAACTGCTTCTGGTAAGTGCTCTTCTTTGACGGCTTCCAGCTTGGCTCGCACTTCTCCTTGTATTGCTTGATCTCAGAATTATCAAGGGACATGGGCTTCCAGTCATCGTCTCCAAGCTTATTGAACAGCGTGGTCAACAGCGTGGTCGTGAACTTGTTGAGTGGACGAACGATGGCCATGTGACGCTCCTTGATGGTGATATGGTGGCAGCCGATCTCTGTGAAATATGGAATGTAAGCACTGGTTACAACACTCGGGAAGATTCATCACTTAACCCCCTTGTCGCAGTACTTGATTGTCCACAGACCACAACTTGAGAACTCAAAACCACTCCGAGCGGTAAGCAAGATCAACATCATAGCAAAAACCAGCTTTCTACAACTTTGCAAGCAACAATGTCACAATTTTACGACTGCGATAGCAATTCGTGCCTCAAGTGTATATGTCTATACCGGCGGCGCAAATTCTTTCCACGCATTCCACTACCTGGTAAGTAGTACGATTCCTCTTCTGAGATCTTTTTTTCCACCTCTGGGTCCGATATCGAACATTACATTTTATAACTTCCAGTAATGAGTCTAGTGACGCGTTTAGGAAGTCGACAAGACAAGAAGATTTCCAAGGAGGAACTTGACGGTACCACGAAGCTTCCAGCCAAAGCTGTGACATTACTCTAGATTCGAGCCAGGAGTCCAGGACCTACAAAGGCATCTGCAAATTATTTTCCCCCTTTAGCATCAATCGTATCATGGTCCCCGTTTTCATGAGGGCTGGAGATGGGAATGTCCTTGTCGATGGACCAATTGGAACAACTTCTGTCATAAAGGTGGTACCCTTGGCGTTGGTCCGACTCGAGCTGCAAATACTTGAAGCTGAATGAGGAAATGTTGGCTACTGTGGTATCCGGAACGACAATGTGCCGCCTGGAGGTAGCAACTTTGGTGAAGCGCGGAATAGGATATCCTTCCAACGTTGGTTCACACATACGTTAGCCCTTGCGCTTCTTTTCTTCTGAAAAGGGCACGTAGCATCGAATCTATCGTCATCCAAGGCTTAGTTCAAAGGACGGAGATTGTAAGATAGGTCTTGTGCATGAAATGACAAGAGAAGGAGCCTAACTCTTCGTAGTCAACAATAGTGGCAATGGCAATCGTAACATATCTGATGTTCCAAACCGTGAACGCCTTTAATATGGAATATAGATCCCAGCACAATCGCGGTCCACTTATTATTTCCTAACTGAAGACTATATTTACATCTAAGAACGAAGTCGCTTAACTACTAGTGTGGCGCTATTCGACCCCCTGCAGTTTTGACACACTCGAGCGCGTTTTCTCCTCAACCATCTCCCCTTCGAAAATAACAGCACCTGAACAATTCCATCAATATCTCATCTCCCTGCCCGTATATCATCTGCAATCTTCTCTGCAAGCATGTACACCGTTCCTTGTGGATGACCCGGCACAGAGAATGGCGCAATGGAATTGTCTACCACCCTAAGCCCTGACACACCAAACACCTTGCCTTTAGAGTCCACCACAGCATCCAGATCTGTCATTTTCCCCATCTTGCACGTACTAGAAGCATGCCAGATCTGTTGTGCCGCTCCTCGGATATACTCCAGGATTTGAGCATCAGTTTGTACAGCGGACCCGGGTACGATCTCAGCGCCAACGCGAATGACCTTAGCTGGAGCTGTCTCCCAAATCTGTCGCGCACGCTTGAAAGATGCGACTGCTACCTCTGCATCCTTGGGATCAGCCAACCAGCCTAGATTAATCGACGGCGCATCGAGCATGCTTGGGCTGCTGATGGTAATGTTTCCCTTGGAGAAAGGCACCAGGATACTTGGACTGACAGCACCGATAGTGAAGCCTGGACCTCCTGGAAATCCGGAGATTACATGTTCAATCTCTGGCCAGTCTGATGGAAATGCAGATAGAGCCAATTCTGTCGCTAGAGAGAAGTTCGATCGGAGCGATGCAGGGAGTTTCTCAAAGCCGAAGTACCCTCCTGCTGAGCTGTAAGGTCCAGCTGCAGAGTTGAGATATTGCGAAAGTGCGAGCGGTGTGTTATCAGCAATGACTGATCCAGAGGTCGCAGTTGTGATGCCCCAGAGTACATTGAAGAAAATTGGATCCTGGAGATTCTGACCAACACCCGAGAGAGCCGAGACGACTGGAATGCCTTGACCCGAGAGAGCAGCAGGAGGACCAATACCTGAAGAATGTCAACAGAGAGCCATTGAAATACAGGCCTTAAGAGTCTTACCGGATACCATAAGGAGCTGCGGTGAGTGAAATACGCCAGCTGAAACGATGACCTCCTTGTTTGCTGATAATGTATACTCCAGTCCTTGGGTCAACACTGTCACACCGGTGGCTTTCTTGTTTGCATTGAAGAGAATCTTGGAAGCTTGAGTGTGGGTGTACACTGTCATCTGGGTCTCTTGGATCGCATCTTGCAAGTAACTGCTTTCCGACGTCGATCTTGTCGCGTCATCTGGATCAATGGTCGAAGTCACCCAAGCACCACCTAGTAACGAACCACTGCTGAAGCCCGATGGACTAAGGCCAATACCTGCGGCTCGGAGCGCTCCCGAGAGAGCGTTGATAGTGGGATCGACCCAGTTCCCGTACGAAACTTGCAGTGGGCCGCCTTTGGTATTGTCGAAAGCACTAGGATCATATAGCGGAGTGGCATTGAAAGTCGCTCTCTTGGTGAGGTTTGGTGGCGTGAAATGTGCAGACTTCTGGAAGAACGGCAAGAGGCTGGGAAATGTGTAGCTCTGATCTCCAACTTGATCCGCCCAACGCTGATCTGAATCTGTGTTAGCATAAGAAATGTCAAGTTGATGGTCCAGCAGAGATTGATATCCGATGATCACTTGTCAAGAATGTGTTGGCGGTCAAGCCACAAGCCAGCCACCACGCGAGGAAAATTGGAAAGAGTCTTGTGCCGCATCACAGGCCTCGGAATATTTCTTCACATCACAGTTTCATTCGAAAGGATCTACTTTCGAAGAAGGACCTTTGGAAGAAATTGGAAAACAGAGATGGAATTCGTACATGACCCTTTGGTACCCCTCAGATACGCCATTGTGTTCAAGGCCGATGACCCTCCAAGAGTCTTTCCTTGAGCATAATGAATCTTGCGATTCGCCGCACCAGTTTGGACCTCAGATACCAGTCCCCAATCTACGAGAGGCTGTTGGGGGAACACCTCCGTAGTTGCCAGGACTGGCATCACCAAACCAAGGAACGGCACGACGCTGTTGTTGCTATTTTCGACTTCATAGAAGCCGCCAGCTTCAACAACTGCTACGGAAGCAAATTCTGCAAGACGAGAGGCTATTGTCAATCCGGCAGTGCCTCCTCCAACGACTGTGAACAATCTGTGAGTAATAGATCTCGCATTTGTTCAAATTCTAGCCAGGTTGGGCATTCCTGCATCGGCCCAAGCTGGAGTGGGTGATCATTACCTATATAGTCGAAAGACGCATTGCCTGGAACTCCAAATGCACTAGACGGAGGTCTAAGTTGTCCGGCCTTTCCAATTGCAAGCGTGCAGCACGATGCAAGCAAGACTAAAGAACTGGTTGAGAGGAACATCGTCGGTGCGAGTGACGGCTGAAACAATGGAGGCGTTGGGTTGGGTACCAAAGAATTTATGCGACGAGCCAGATTCGAACGCACTTGAAATGTTGGTCTTCGAGGCCTGGGATCAAGGTTCTCCAAGACGCCGGGATTTATTGGAAGCCCTGGTTACTTATGCCATTTGTGGTATGGAGCCCAGCTTGTAGCCAGCGGGGAGCAGCGGAAATCTCGACTTGATTGAGACATCTTGCCGGCTCTGCCAGCATATGGGATTATTCCGTGATCAATGGAATCAGAATGCCTGCAATCTCAGGGATTGTTGTGGGGTCCCAGCTATGCAGAGTGGTGCAGGTACCGTGCGGGACTTATTGGACATCTGCAAGCACTCTGCAGGAGGTTGCAGTACGGTGCATGGGCGAATTAAAATGCGACCTCCTTACTGCAGACGGACATCGGCTAAGACTCGAAAGGGTGTCAGCTATCGAAGCTAAGAGAACAGCCAATTCCGAGGAATTGCGAGTACGACTTCTCTAAACTCTATTTCTGAGACATCCAATCCTTCCAAATAACACGCAAATTCATGGAGAGCTAGCTCGGAATAAAGGCGCATCCAAGAGATAAGCACGCACCAGTATTGGATCATCCCGCGCCGGCCCCTTTCACGGGACGATCCTTCCTTGCAAGCTCGACTCCGGGCAGAGTAATCTACACTTTCACAGTTTCTACCACCATTCTAGCTTCGGGCATCGGAATTTGTAGCTTGCTCTACGGTTGTTCTAGTCTGCGGCTGTTTGAAAGACTCCATCAAGCTTGCTGATTTGGCGGCAGAGCAGAAGTTGCAATAAAGTGGAATTCATTAGACACAAAGATTGCCGAGAACTCTCCAGAGAAGCAATATCATCCGATCTCATGGATCGACGTCTCAGCTTTCGATTCCTCACAAGGTATGTGGGGGGCATGTTCCTATTGGAGCCCGCAGCGGATGTCTTATGTGGCAGACTAGGGAGTCTAGGGCGTCTTCGCTTGCAGAACTTATTTGTACTATTCCCTTCCTCTAGCCTTTTGTTTCCCCGGTTTTGGTTCCTAAAGCTTCTCGGATCAGCAATGAAAGTGCTGTGCTCGAGCCAGCAACAGACTCGAATCAACGATGAATTCGAGCGATATGGTTGGAGCATGGCCGCCTCCACCGGGCGTTACTCCAAACTTTGAGAGTCCAGATTCGATTGCGTGGATGGTCATCACGGCAGCTTTGGTATCTCCAATCGTTGCTGTGTTCTTTGTTTTGATGCGATCATACACCAAAAAATGCATCTTCAATCGATTTGACTGGGATGACTGTAAGTCCTGCCCTCGGTGTATCGGAAGCGGAAGTGACTGACCCAAACTCATGCAGATGCCGTTGTCGTTGCTCTTGTGAGTAAGGCAGGTCACAGTATATTTCCAGAAAGCTAACATACGGTCCACAGCTCTTTGCATCTGCGTACTCGGTGTTGCAAGTCATTCGTAAGAGATCGAGGAATGGAACATCTCGGACGCCTGCTAAGATGTATTTATAGAGACCCAGTATGGTTCTGGCTTGCACATTTGGGACGTTCCTTTGAAGAAGTATACAACCTACACCAAGGCAAGCCCTCCGTTATTTCTAAGGCCTCGACATGTATTGACTTCAAACAGCTCGGCATACCCGGTGCAGTGACATATAACATGTCAACGCTCTTCACCAAGGTTGCGATCCTGTTATTCTATCTCCGGCTTTCCACCGACTTCCGCTTCCGATGTGTGACATACGCCGTCATGTTCGTTGCTGTAGGATACAGTCTCGCAGGAGGATTCGCGTTCTTATATCTCTGCCGACCTCTGCCGAAGTATTGGGATTTCAGCATTCCGGGAAAATGCTCGAACTTTGGTGCTGCATTCCTTGCTGGTGCTGCACTGAATGTTGCGACTGATGTTGCACTGCTCCTTTTGCCATTATGGCTGCTTCATCCACTAAAGCTGCCGCTGAGGCAGAAGATCGGGGTTACCCTGATACTAATGACAGGTTCTTTGTAAGTCTTTCCACCTTTCACACTTCGGGGTACCAGTACATATTCAACATTCTTTCGGTTGGGTTTGGCAAGTTTCGTGGAGTCGGATCTGACAGGAAGCAGCGTCTGCGGTGTGAGCATATATCGATTAGCAATCATTCCTCCAGGGCTGGATAATATGGACGCAACTTGGCACTACATACCGAACATCATCTGGTGGTAAGCCTCTTATCGAGGACTGTACGAAACTCGCTCCTGTCTCTGACACCCCACAGCATTATCGAGATGAACACTGGTATAATATGTGCCTGCTTGCCAAACCTCAAAGCCTTTGCAAAACGTCATTTCCCCAACCTATTCAAGAGACCAGTGCCAGCTCTTGTCAGGCCAACGGGATATATCCAAAGACCATCTCCGCAGAGTCTGGTAGATGCTCAAGGAAGTCGGACACGATGGCTCAATGGATACTTCTCCATGAGCTCGCTCAAGTCGAGTAACGGCTCGACTCCGTCAGTCAAGAAGACTGCCGCGTCTGCATCCACGACTATATCTGAGCCACATCGCAAGAACGATACGATAGAAGTTGTGCGCGAGCAGTTGACTGTGTGATTGTCCACTTGCCATAACGGGCGTATAGATTCGACGATCAATCTTCCGAGGGGTTCCATCACGTGATTCGTCTGTCCGAAGAAATCCTCGAAAGCACGGGAGTGTCAAGTTGCCATCTGGCGATTACGATTTCCTGTCTGTCTGCATCGGGTAGTCTGGAAAGCGTGCTATGCTGTGAGGGTCCAGAAACGTGGTGTCGTGAGAGGGTTTTGGTACTTTGGGTTGGTTGGCGCCGTCACCACCATGGAGTGTTGATGTTGACTTCTGGCGAGGCTTAGTTGCCGCCTCGTCACCCACCCGGGTAGCTTCTCTATACAGCCCTGGCACGTCAAAGCTACAACGCGGACCTTACAGCAGCATTACAATCATCCTCACTCAAAATACAGCATCGCTTCTAGGCATCCATGGTTCGTTTGCAATGTGCTCAGCAATTCACAGGACATTTGCTAACCTTGGTCAACAGTCTCTTCCGAATCCAATATCACATTCACCTTCAAATCTCCAACAACCTGTACCAAGTCCTCACAGTGACTCGCATCCTCCGCAGCAGTAGCAAGACCCCGCAGGTCGCCAAGCAGACCGTGAAGACGGCGATGAAGCCTGCCGGAAAGAAGCTGTCGCAAGTACGTGTCTAATGTCAACAAGCCTATTTGTATGATTGCTAACAGACCAGTTGAAGTCCAGGTCAAGGGCATGCATAGCAAGAAAATTGTGACAGATGCAAACAACAAGCGGGCGGCCTTTGGCATCCCTCGCATCCCCATCACCAAGGCGGAATTCTGCGCAATTCGAAAACTGGACAAGATGTTCCTCACCACCACCGTTTTCGACGAGATCCCCGACGGATCGGACATCACGAAACCCGTCATGATCACCAATAAGGAGGTCAAATCTCTCATCAAGTACCGTGCCGAGCATGGTCACTTTGCATTCGGGCGCGTCACGTACGATTGGACGTGGGAGTACAAATGGATCGGATCCAAAAGGCTGGAAGGAGATCACGGAGAAGAGATGCAAGAAGTATGAGAAGGATATGAATGACAAGATCAACTGGGCTCTGATTGCCAAGATCGAGGCTCGGGGTGAGACTGTACCAAAGCATCTTAGAGAGTAGAGACCATGATTACAAAAATGATAAGATGAAGATGTGAGTGGATTTGTCTGGGTCTGACCCATTTTCCACGATACCAGTCTCTTTTGCCCAGATTTAATGTCCTGTTATGATTATGTGACTTTTGCCATCTACATGGATTACTACGGCTTGATGTCCACCATCCATCCCAGGTTCTATTTCCTCATAGCCTTTTGCGACTTGTGCTATCGTGTAAAATACCATCCAATGGTATCCAAAACCCATTCTATTTTCAATGTCCTCATTCTGTCGGGGACTCGTGCCATCCACAAAAATTACGCCTGCTTGGCATCCTAGATCCGTTTCATGTCAATGTACCCATTCGTTGCCGTGACTTGTACAGAACATATCAGTATCTATTGATATCTACTTTCTCTTCAACCTTCTTCTGATTTTCAAACTCATTTTGCTATTCTGTAACTTCTGTAAACTATATCAGTACCCAGATATCCTTCCCCCTTCTCGGCATAATTCTTTGTCAACTCCAATATCCTCATGTTTTTTGTCAAGTTATGGTAAATAACCAGAAATCAAGTCCAATTAATCCAGGTTCAGGTTCAGGATTCAAGCTCTCTCAAGAGTTCAATGTCGTGGTGCGACTTGGTGACTTCCTATTCGTCTTCCTGATCCTGACATCCAGGTATAATGTAGAGCACTTCACTTTAAAAGCGACTGTCTGCTTAAAATCAGTGGCCTGAGCTCAAAAGTGGTGCTCAAATAGGGGAGCACACGAGTCTTAGCAAGGCAAGTTCTGTCAAATCACATGACACATATACTGGTCTTCCCAAGCATGGACGAAGCACTTGACCATGGCATGATGCTGACATTTTACGCGAGATGCGCTAGTTTCAACCATGTTCAGCTTTCCAGTGCATAATAAACTCGACACCCATCAGCTCTGGTAAGATCTGCTCGTGCGCGAGCTAGCACCACCAGTTGAGCCAGATCGTTCTTGCATTTTCCAAATCACAGAAGTACGAAATTGAGGGACGTAGACTCTTTCTCCGCGGGTTATCTTGTTCAATGATAAATGTTTCGGTAATCTATGTTACGCGTAGCACTGTTCCATGAGGTCCTCCTTTTAGATCTGATCAGGATTCTGGAGAGCAGCAGTTCTTACAAAGTTGTCGTCCGTCTGATATTCATGCTTTCTTCACATCTTTGTCCGCCAACATATGCTCTCTCAAGAGCCACACACCTGATACTGTTGCAGCTGGTCCGAACAGTATTGTTGCCACAGCCATCTGAATGGCAATCTCTCCCGTTGAGACATCGGCCTTTCCGAGATGCTTCAAATCCCACATGACTCCCCAAGCAGCAGCAAGTGCTGAACCCAAGATAATCAGCCCATCAACCTGGAAGATATAATGAAGGGAGCCTAGCATGGTCAAGCGATCGGCGGCCGGTAGTCGGATGAGGGATTGCACGAAATTGACTTGGGGAACTTTTGCAGAAATGCAGAGGACCATGGTTATGATATGTACAGCGGCCGAGACTGCGAAATTAGTGATGTAGACCCGGTGGAGGTACTTGAGGCTTGGCTGAGATTTGTTGACGTTTACCGCTGGTTCGCTATTTCGAATGAATGTAGACATGCCGACGAGCAGTATATTGACGTAGAGTGGGCACAGTTGCCAGGACGCTATCAAAGCCTGGTGGATGTAGAGTCCAGGGTCTGGGAATGGGATGTACATCGCCACAGTTGGCAGGAGATATCCAAGGACCAGAGATGGAAGCAGAGCTTTCGCGTAAGATGTGTCGACCAGTCTTGATGCCGGTGTCCATGAGCTTTCCTTTGCTGAAGACCTGAAGAATAGCAGGTACCAGAGTGGTATCACAACAGCCCCACCAACAGTTTGGTAGAACACGGCCCAGATGGATGTCCTAAGAGCACTTAGCTACATTTCTTTGCCCAGAAAGATAGAGCTTGGCATACCATTTGATGACTGACGAAGCATTTCCTTTCCTCCCAGCCTCGACGGACGAGATCGAGATGATTGGAAAGAACGACACGAGAAAGTAGATCTGCTGAACGAGGGCATTTGAGTTCCATCCGGAAGCGCCAGGCAGGAAAGCTGCGACCAAAAATCCTAATCCGTAGTCGAGCGATGGGATGCCGGTATATTTTGTCCTCAGAGTTTGATCGTGGTCTGGGAACTTGAGCGTCGTCGTCACGTCTTCCATGGGTTTGGAAACGCTCATCGCCACGTCACTTAGTCTCATTTCTTTGAGGGCTATCAGAGACATTGTGATGAAGAAGCCAGTGGCAGCATAGCCTTTCCAGCCTCGAGAGTATAAGTTGTCGGCCATGATGGAGTTTGCTGATAGGTTGTTACGAGCAAGGGGGCAGGCCGTGATGGCGTCGAGGTCCGAGGTACTGTCAAAAATGACGAGACCCGTCAATCTCGCTAGGCAGGAAGGATGTACGAGGTAATTTTCTTCCGACTCTTGGATAGTCTTCTGCTTGACGATGAAGATTTATTTGAGCAAGTCACGGAGTCCTCGGGCACATGTTGTCAGCACGAAGTCGAGCCCCTTTCCACGTTCGGCGGCACAGCTCAAAATCTCATTCTTGCCCCGCCATCTCTTGGCTGCCCTGTGCTTGGCCGAAGTTATCACTCGTACATCTCACTTCTTGTGGTTCAAAACGTTCTGTCAATTCGGCGAAAGATCATGAGAAGCAGAAACTGACTTTCGTACTTCATGCAAATTCCATAAAAGTTTGAAATCCATAGAAAACAATCGAAATTCAACGCTGTTGCCGTGCCGCAGCCTTGAAAACAGGACATCGCAATTGGCGTAAGACAGGATGACCCCCACTTTTCCAGCTCACATTCTTAACATCTTGGTCGGAAGAAACCCAGGGACATCGATTTGCTCCCAATCCATGTAAACAAGTTCCCAACTCTGTGAAGCGAAGCTGTGGCAAAGTGGAGATCATGAGATGTCTCTTCTTCGCCAACGGTTGAGTGCTAGAAGGGCAGACAAGGGATGCTGGACCTGCAAAGGCAAGTCAGCCAACCCCTGAGCTACTTCAAACAAATCTAACCTTCCACAGCTCGGAAGATAGGGTGCGACAAGACTCTGCCTACATGTAACAACTGTGCTCGTACAAGAAAATGTTGTGAAGGCTATGGTATCAAGCTTCATTGGCCCGAGTCCGCAGATGGGAGACGGCCTATCAATTCTTGGGATCTTCATCCCCATCAGCCTGGACGCGGGAAAAGACTTGGACAGAATTATGATCGTGTATATTTTCTCAATACGACAGACGTTGATCTAGAGTTCCGAATGGTAAATGCATGGAGTCACAGGGAAAATCGATATGCGAGCCACGTTTCGAGAAGTCTCAATTTCGGGTTCGAAATCACGTCGACGACCAACAACAGGCGATTACTGAGTTACTGTAAGTATCTCCCAATGGAACTGCATGTCCAGCAGCTAATTCCCCCCAAGACAATGAAGTTCTTTCTCGCATGATCACGACTATTGACGACGGCCGAAATGGGTTTCGCACCGTGTTACTACCCAATGCACTTTCCTTGCAAAGCCTCGCATCACAGAGCTTGCACGAAGCCATTCTCGCTCTGTCAGCCCTGCATCTGCTTGGTCTCCAAGCGGCTATTGAGCACAAGATCAATTCTATCAGACTGTTGTCCCAATCTATTCAGGCAAATGAGAATCAGCATTTTGGCCAGTTCGGTACCTGCATGATGCTCTGCGTATGCGATGTAAGCTTCCCTGATCCCAGTTCCGCCTCGAACTGTATGTTGATTAACGGGACAGGTATTCGATGCAGTTGATGGAAGCTGGTATAGCCATATGCGGGCAGCTGATACTATTTCACAAATGATTAGAGCTCAGCACACGCCGGAAGACCCCTCAGCGTACTTCCTCACGTCTTGGCTAGCATATCACAAGATTCTATCTGAATTCAGTCGTATGCCGGATGAGAGTGATCGAAGGAGTATTGTCCCAAATCTCCCAGGCGAAGAGCCTCAAAATCAGACTGTAAGTTGCAGTCGAGTGTCTCTTTTCCGCATTAATTTTTGTAGGCTCTAACCGCCTCCGTAGATCATTGGATCCCTGGGCTGCTCTATGCAAGTCCTCGAATGTATATCTTACATTAACCATCTTGCAAACAAGATTGACGAAAGCCCAAGCAAAATACTGCCCCAAAGCTTATCATCGATGCCGAATAAGCTAGAAGTACAGCTCGAATCCTTAGAGCAAATACCTCGAATCGAGTATGAAGCCGTGAACGGCCCTTTAGACGAATCTCGCATCACAAACACAGCTGAGCTCTACCGTGTCGCAGCGCTCATCTACCTTTACCAATCTATCATTCGTAAGCCCGGCGACTGTGCTCGTCTCAAGTCTCTCGTGGATCACGCGCTCCAGATCCTAAAGACACTGGGCCTCTGCACGAGCCCGTGGCCATTATTTATCATCGCTTGCGAAGTTACTGGTGATGAGGAACGGCTCACGATATTGGACGCGCTAGATAAGATGCAGAGAGAAAGAAGGATTGGAAACGTGGAAATCATGAGGAATATCATTGAAGCGGTCTGGAAACGAGCCGATTTAAACGTGGAGTCCAAGGTCAACAAGAGGGTCAATTGGAAAGACTTGGTTGATACGAAGCGCCAGTTTCCTTCTTTCATTTGATTTATCCAACTTATTATTTGTTGTTTTTATTCCCGTTCCATATTCAGGCAAGAAGGGGCGGTGGGTCGGGTGGCGGTTTACATCACACCCACAAAGCGATGCCGGCGTCTTTTTGATCGCTGGTTTCAGGCTCTTGACCCAGAATTTGTCCAAATATCTGTACGTTCACACCGATTAGCCTGCGTCGAACTATGGCGAACAGAACATTAATCACGGGTCCGGTGTACGTCTTTCTCAGAAAGATCTAAAGTATACCTACGAAGAGGACAAACATTCCGAGTAAGGCAGATACATAATCTGTTCTGGTCAGCCGATACCTAGGTTGCATTCTGTCTCGAGTGGATATACTCATTGTTTTCGTCGTGGTCGGCAGAGCTGCGGGGAAGCAGAAGACCTACCTGGGTAATATAGCCAAAAGGGAATTGGGACATTCTGTGTACATATCACTGACGTAACTCCCACGAACATGACAGCAATCCAATTCATAGTCGACTTTCTCGCCATGGGGCGGAGGGGTAGGTTGAGTGAAGAAGAGGATGTGCAAGGGATACGTGCTATTGGTCTTGAGAAGCTCAACTGGCAGCAACAGCTGTATTTTCATTTGCACTACGTGGAGATGTCTTTCATCAATACGAGAAATCCCTTCCCATTGTATGCCATCCCAACTCTAAGTCTGAATCATCCATCCATCAATCTCGGACCTTGAGGCTTCAACCGAACATGTCACTGCGTCGGAGCAGCTGACACAGCTGCATATCCCTTCCTTGAACCGTGACACGCTTGGCATGGATGTGAAATAGGTTCGTGACCAGATAAAAAGGTCAGTAGAAAGATTGTTAGATCTGCCAAACACTTACGCTCAAAGGTGTTTACCAAATAGGATTCCGCGGCTTCCTGCAGCGCCCCAATCGCCGAAGCCTGCCAATGGATACCTCTTTTTGATCCGAATAGCTCCAAAACCTTCTCTATAACCAAGCGCTGAAGCGGTAGCTTTGGAAGCAGCAGCTCTGTGCTCTTTTGGCGTTTTTGGATGTCACGCAGGGCGTGCACTATTCAGGGTTAGTAAGTACGGGCTGGATTTGATCCTTGTACGTACATCCCGGCGTGGCTCTTCTGGGCTTCTTCACAGCCCCAGGTGTCTTCGTTGATACGCGTGGCTTTTTTCCTGCGGTAGTCTTGCGAGCAGCCTTCGTTGCTAAGCCTGAGATAGGCGGCTTGCCACTGGTGCCCTTGCGCGAGGTACCCTTGGTACGTGCCGTCGTTCTAGCCAAGAAGTTTCAGTATCGTAACAAATCGCGAGGCAGAGTTGTTCCACTTACGGTTGTTGGTGGTGATGTTGTTGCGGCTAGGAAAGCTTTTTCCTGGAGGAAGTAGAAGTGAAAGTGAAAGTCAACAATCGGCAAGTTGGCGCTAAGGGTCACGCTAGTTGATACCTCGACATTCACAACACCGTCGAGAACTTCAATGTCTCCACCTGCAACGTATACTTTGTGGCATTCAAAATATCACAAGTTGCGATCAAAATGATCCGACACCAAGACATTTACAAATTGAGTACGTCTATTTAAATGCTGCCAATTCTCAACTCCACCTCCTCATACACTCTTCTTCCGCATGAAAGATGACCTCCTACACAAAATGTACCGTCCGCGTACTTCGAACACAGCACAAAGATCTCGATCTTCCATTTTCTGGCACCAAACAAGATCTCATCGATCGTTTGGCCACTGCTAAGCAGAGCCCTACATTGACAGATCAATCAGCAGTAAGCACAGTCATTCCAGAGACCACAAACAATGACAAGCGCAAGATGATGGAAGAAGATGTCCAGGCTCGCTTCTGAAGAGATTGAAAGCCAAATATGAATACACCGAGTCTAAAGATCCATCCACCCATCCACCCTCTTACCATCGATCTTGAAAAGCTCAGAAGACTCCCACGCCCTCCCCACGCCACCGAAGCCCCTCAAGAAACCCGATGAATTGTCAACGAATAAGCATTTAGTCAAGTCGAGAAAGTGGCAGTGAGAAGATTGCTCGGGAGGGGTGGTGTGGCACTTATCCTCGACAAAGCCAAGTCCGCAGATGACAATGCCATCTCCGTGTCCGGATCCAAATCCAAGCTACGGAAGGCGAATGATTTCCTGGAGGCTGGAAGATAGCTACGCCTCAGATGGCGGAGAAAATGGCGCTCGGCTTACGAAGTACTGTGGATGCAGAAGAAAGGTCAGAGATCTCGATACTCGCGCGCGAGCTGGGAAGGTCTCGTTGAAGATGCCAATCACGATTTCTTTGTTCACCCACCTTCCTCAGGAAAAGTCAAATCACTGAAATGTAGGGGTAGGGAGTTATATATCTTTTCTTCATGCATCGGACGCTCCTACCCTTCCCTTCGCTCTTCGTTATACAGTGTACGGCTGTAGTGAAACACCAAGGAGTTTGGGAGAAAGGAAAGGGGAATAGAAAGTACTGAAGTGAAATGGATACATTGGGTTGAGAAGGGCAAAGTGAAGACTGGTATCGAGTTTCCTAACCTATCATATCATATCCTATCGAAACGAGGAAAGGGGAGTGTTGTACACCCAAACGGACCGAAAAGCGCACCTAAAGAGCAGAAGCACGCAAGCAAGCAGGCAAGCAAGCAAGCAAGCGTCGCTGCTGCTAACGTATGAAGTATCGTCCTTCCTCCCCCAAACCTGTCCTACACCCAATTCCCATCCCTTCCCTTCCCGTATCAATCCACCGATCCAAAATCCATCATCAACCAACGCAACCATCACATCATTACGCCTCCCTCCTTCCATCCCTCCCTCCAAGAACCACCTATCTCTCCCCAATACAAGCCACCATCAACTTCTCATAATCACCACTCGTCTCCCCCTTAATCCTACTCGCCAAATCCTTATGAAACCTCGCCCTATACGCGCCCTTCACCTGACTCATATGATTCCTATCCCAGTGGGCGCGGATCACGCGGTTCACGAGCAGGTTATCCTTGGTGCCGGCGCCGGCCATGGTTTCTTCGAGGAGAATGGCGTCGCGCATGGCTTTGTCGGTTCCGGTGCGGAGTTGATGGATTAGGGCGTCTTCCATGTGGCCGGAGAATTCCTAAGAGGGAGTGTCAGCTTGGTGTTCTGATTCCTGGTTTGGGGTTGAGGATTTGCAGGGAGAAGGGGAATAAGTACCTTTTTAATAACAGTCTCGAGGTCACGCTGGTACTTTTGCTTATACGTATGTGCAATCGCCGCAATTTGCGCATTGCTTCTCTGCGTCAAAATCTGACAGACCAGCAACTCATCTGTGCCTGTCTTTCCTTCCGTAGCCTTATACAGCTCCAGGACATCCTGATCGATTTGTTGCGGAATCACAGGTGCCGACTCCTCGTTACGATTCGCAGCCAGTACCATCAGGAAATGCCGCTCGGTCTTCATGCTCAGATCGGCTTTGATGTCTGCTTCGAGGTTGCGGTGATAAGTCTTCTGGTAAGCTTCCTTGATGGCTTTCATGTCTGCGTTGGAGCGGCCAAGGAGCACATCATTGAGGACTTTTTCTTTTGTGCCGGGCCCGTCGGTGGCTTGGATGAGGTTTAGGATATCTTGTTGGAGGGGGCCACGCACGATAGCTGTGAGTCCATCCTCGAAGGAGCCGCTTACTTCGCCTTTGATTTCGTTGATGAGGTTCTTTCCGAAACGTTGCTGGTAGACTTTTTGTATCACGGCGACTTGGAGAGGGTCTTTATCCGCAAGAGTTGCGATGAGGAGCTTTTCGTTGGTACCGAATCCTTTCATAGCCTTTTTGAGAGCTTCGGCGTCTGCGATTCCGTCATATGCGATGTGTTGCATTGGACCATAGCCTGGGGATGGAGGGGTAGGTTGGGTATATTGCTGAGGAGCTCCATAACCTTGCTGTGGGGGGTATTGTTGTGGAGGAGGTGCGCCATAACCACCTGCTGCAGGAGCTGGAGCCCCATATGGAGGCTGTTGATATCCCTGTGGCTGCTGGCCATATGGAGGCTGCTGAGGAGGAGGATATTGCCCTTGTTGGCCGTATGGCTGTTGTGGAGGGGGGGCCCCATACTGTCCTGGAGTAGGGCCTGGAGGAGGGGCACCATATTGACCTTGTTGCTGAGGAGGGTATTGACCTGGAGGGGGGGCACCATATTGAGGTTGTTGATAGCCTTGTTGGCCGTAAGGTTGCTGTGGCGGGGGAGCTCCGTATCTGGAAGATAGAGGTTAACGATTGTCCGGCGCATAAGCTTGTAGAACCCTTCCCACGAAGAAATCCAATTACTTACTGCTGTGGAGGCGGCGCACCGTATTGCTGCTGCGGAGCTCCATACTGCTGAGGAGGGGGAGCGCCATACGGTTGTTGACCATAAGGCGGTTGAGGGGAATCTATTCATCGTCAGCTCACTGTCGACCTCAGCTCTTGAATTCCAACTTACGACCCTGTGGGGGCGGGGCACCATATTGCTGCTGTCCCGGAGGAGCACCGTAGGGAGGTTGATATGCCATAGTCTCGAGTCTCGTGGATGAAGCTGTCAATCTGCGAATCTGCGAATCTGCGAAGCTATTCAATGAAGGGAGAGTTGTTAATCAAGAAGCAAGAAGCAAGAGGGGTAGCAAAGGAAGCGGCACACAAGTCCTTGACTTTATGTCGTACGTGACGGCGAACGAGCTAGAATCAAGCTCCCTGTTGGTTGCCTCGTTACCTTCTATCGCCTTCAGCCCAGCAGCCCAGCTGGCGTCGAGAGGCAGTGCTGAGTGGTCGGGATGATAGTGGGATGGGGTTGGTGGTGGTACGAAAACCGCTGTGGGCTGGAATGAGGGGCACAGCACAGCCCGTCAAGCCACTGCAAGCGGTTCTTGGCTGTGAATTGAGCCTGGGATAGTGGATGTAAGCGGGAGAATTGGGCACGATTGTTGGACTCAAAAGGGAGTTGATTGGGTAGATTACGTGTGTGGAGATTCGAGGATATTTTGAGATTGGTGTTGCGTTGGGTCTGTACTGTACCAGGAAGAGGGGAATTGGTTTTGACAGGACAGGTGCATCGGTTCGCAGCGAGGACAAAGCAGCACCTCAAAGCGGGGTGGATTGAAGCTACAGCTGCACAATCAGAACAGGTGGGACGCGACAAGGCTGAGTTGACCATATGACGTAGATTTGGGTTTTGAAAGTTCAGATGACATGAATTGAAGGCGAGATGAGGAATCTTTGAACATGAATACTTGTGAATGACAATTTGTGAATGGACTGTATGTACTCAATGTCCATAATTGTTTGTGGACATTGAATTGTACCTGGCCAGTGGCTGGGAACCGCGGCTTCGTTTGGACGAGAATGGAAGGATTGGAAGAAACAGTAGGTACCTAGTATCCCGAATACTTGCAGCACTCCCGAACAAGACATTATCAGCACACTTAAAGATAAGGTTTCTTCGATCCATAAGGACTGCCAACGGTATGGCAAGAGGTCCATCTATACTTCAACAGATAGCATTGCCATTGCTTCTGGGTCGGGTTACAATGTCCCTACCGAGCCAGGCGAGTGGTCAACTCGAAGGAAACTGTCCTCGACTAAATCTGAAAATGGCCTCGAAAGTGGCATTTGGACTGCGATGTGCAACAAAAGTTGGGAATATGGGTATCTTAGCACGTGATCTCGTCTGACCACTTGCTTCGAGGTCCATTGTCGTGTTTTGTTCTCCGCATCCTTCTACCTGTATCTGTATTTGCAACTGGCACATTCGTTTTCCTCTTCGCTGGCTGACTGTATGCAATGAATAAGGCGTTAAATCCAGTGCCAATCATTTTATCTTCCTTTTCCTGCTGGTCAGGTCACGGGTCTGGCAAACAAACGTGATCTGATTTGACTCATTTGGAAGTCGCGACAGCCTTATCGCGTGCCTCACCTCGGAGGTCCTAAAGTCGCCTCTCGTCCTTTTCCCTTCACACAAACCTATAGCCACCTCGAAATCCTTCAATCCTCCCAGCAACACCTCTCTCCGATCAGTCTCGAACCACCCGGCCTCACTTCCCTCAAAATGGGCGGCTCAGCTTTCGCCAACCTCCACACACCTCGCATGCCCCCTCATGTTTACAATCGCATCCTTTCCCAAACCCTCACCACAGTCCAAAAACGATTCACTCACGTCTCGTCACCCATCTCAGCGCCAGGCAAGCTCGATTATGGAGATATCGATGTCCTATGCTTCGGACCCCTCACTCCAGCTTACAACCCAGCCGTGACGCCCAAAGCAAAAGTCACAGAGACAGTTGCCAGAGAACTCGGTGCAAAAGAATGGATTGTGGGAAAGAGCGGGCAGGGTATGAATCTAGCCATTCCATGGCCTGAAGACGAAAAGGATCTCCTTGAATTCGAGAAGGATGGTACAGGAAAGGCTACTGGTGGAAAGAAAGGCGACGAAGTGGAAGGAGAGTGTGAGAAGAAAGCCAGATTCATCCAACTCGACATCCATATCCTTCCCAATCTCTCCTCCTACAACTGGGAACTCTTTCACTCCGCACACGGCGACCTCTGGAATATCCTCGGCAGCACGATCCGTCGCTTCGGTCTCACCGTCAACAATTTAGGTCTCTACCTCCGTATTCCTGAGATTGAATTACAGGATCGCAAGAAGAGTATGGTGTTTCTGACTGATGAGCCGAACACGATACTGGAATTTCTAGGATTGGATGCTGAGAGGTGGTGGAGGAGTTTTGAGAGTCAGGATGAAATGTTTGCGTATGCGGCGGGGTGTAGGATGTTTTGGGTGAAGGAAAAACTGGAGGTTGGAGAGGGTGAGGGTGACGTTGTTGGTGAGGTTCCGGCTGAGATTGCTATTGAGGCTCAACAAAATGGAGACAAAATCGGGGCTGTCCATGAAGGCCAGGAAGGTGGTACGGCGGGCAAAAAGAAATTGAAGCACAACGACCGTCAACGCCTCGAAAAACGACCAATCTTCCGCTCCTGGATTGAAGACTTCATCCCGCAATGCCGCGCTCAAGGCCTCTACCTCACCATGCAAACTTCGCGTGAGCAGATCCGCGATGAGGCTTTCGTCAAATTCGGTGTGCAGGAAGAGTACGAGAGAAGCCTGAAAGAGTGGAACATGGAGAGACATAAAGATGAGCTATGGAGGGGTGTCATCAAGGCCACTGTCCCCGTTGAGGAGGTTGATTCACAGTTCAGGGCGGCGAGCGTGAAGTATCTAAAGAGTGTGATTATGGAAGGCGGGTTGTGGAATGGAGAGGCAGTGCAGGCTAGTGAGAGGGATGAGGATGGGAAGTGGGATTTCCAGGAGGTGAGGAACTTCGTAACGGAGAACTGGGAAGAGGCGGGTAGGCTTAGGATGGCAGCTCAGCAGAAGAGGGCGGTGGAGAATATGAAGGCTAAGGCGGAGAAGAAGGCGAATCTTGAGGGGCTAGTAAGCCAGGAGGTGGAGGAGAAAGTAGAAGCCAAGACCGAGGAGAAGGTTCTCGCATGACTTTGTGCTGGGCTGGAATGGCGTCTCTTGCTGGGAATTCGGAGTCTGCAAGCCATCGATTGTATTTGATACCCATCTCTGTTGCTACTAGCGTCTTGGGCAATTCTTCAACTCTAGCTTCTCCACAACTTCACTCACAACCAAACACAAGAAAAATCAACATATAAATAGTATTTCGAATCCATCTACAATGAACCAACACCTTCCGAAAGTCGATCCTAGATTTGCCAGATGATCCCCTCAGTGTCCGTTACTCAGTCTTCGTATCATGCCAGGACACAGAACTGGGGATGGTATAAATGATACAATTCCGAAAGACTCTACAGAGCCATAGCCTACCCCACCTCGGCCAAATTACTACCCGTTGAGGAGTACGACTTTCGCTGCTATCAACGACATGTTCGTCGTCATTCTCTGGCAACATTTCATACATCACCCGGTCATGTTTTCAGCTTTCAGATTCTACCGTGAATTTGGCTGGACGATACGGTGAAATGGTTAGGAGTTTGGTTATGAGAGCAGGTTCCAGATGGAATGCCCTCGCATAATTCCTTCGTGAATGTTTGTGCTGTTGCTTGGACGCAACAAGATGGGGTGGGTGAGTGTTTTATAGGGGGCAGGAGGTGGGAAGGGTGGAATATGGGAATGGTTTGGGGATTTGGGAGGGATGGGTTTAAGAGGAGGGAGGGGGATTTTGGAGAAGGAAGATGAATTAAGCTAAGACCAAGCTGCGGAGTCCAGTGCCTCGTCTTAACAAGTCCATCTTATGATATCCCGATTCCCGAGTCATCTAATTCCAGCATATACATATAAAATAGCTGTCTTATCGAGCGTGTTGATCTTCATACGAGGAACGACCCTTATGTCAATCCGCGAGGTAAGATCGACGTTCCTACTCGCAATTTTTACAATAGCGTTGTCTTTTTGGTAGGTGGGATGTTCCAAATGTATCTTCCTATCTACCCCAGTCCCGTCTACATGCCATTCAATCGATCTAGTGCATGCAGGACCACAGCTTCTAAGCCCAGTGCGATTCTCGCTTACGGTACTATCGCTGTCAGCAACCCCTTTCTTGTCATTTCCGAGCTCCTCGATTTTCGTTTCTGCTGTTTACCTTAATCCATATTGTCTATATGTTCAATCATATTCATTGCTTAAACTCAAAGAACAGGAAGATATGAATTGTGAAAGAGAGATCACTACCCTAGACTTGTGGTCTACATTACCTCCACTTCCAACCTGGCCACCCCTCGCGCCACAGGATATAGCGATCTTGTGATTCTCGGGTCTCATCTGAACATGTTAGTGGGCTGTGCTGTGGAAGATATTGACAAGGTTGGAGGATTCACAGTTGGGACCTGAGAGTGATGGAGGGATAAATGACAGGTGAGGTAAGTTGGCATGGATTAAGGTGTATATTGAAATGAGTAAACGTAGAGTACTATATAGAAATCCTGATCACTTTCAAAGTGGGTCAAATAACGACATCTTGCGGAGCTTCTCCCGAATAGGTTTCCCGGACTTTTAATACTCTGAGGTGATAAGGTGATACAGAGGAAGGTGCCGAAGTCATGGCGAGTGTATAATGGCTGTGTACAACTGACTGTGAAATGTAACATTCTCTAAGGGGCCGGATCCGTAGCGCATTAGGGGTGTGAAGTCTGTACTCCACAATTATCTGATTTCTTCGAGCCAATTATTCAAGAAGACGGTTCAGCCATTGAGGAGGATACTTTGCGTCGCATAACCGGGAAATCTCCATTGGTCTACTTTGCGGGTTTCCCTAGGTATATAAAGTGAAATGCTATCGAGTGGCCTTATACTGTCATTCAGAACTACGTGCCACTCGATAAGATGCTCCCTCCTCCCTCGTGAACTCGAAGTATGGGTATTTTGCGTGGCTGGTCTACTTACGAGGTCTCGAAAAGACCTTTTATATGTCAATCTAGTGTGGATGCCTTGTGTTTGTATCATATTGAGCACAGACATAATCTGAAAGACCTCAAGCAGTGACTCATGGTTTCACAATGAGCTTGGGTTTTCTGGTCAGAAAATCACCATTTGGTTTCTGGAGGGAGCAGAGTCATGGTTGGTCGATGTGAAGGTTATATAATGGGAATCTCCGTCAGTGACTTGAGCAGCAAGAAGAAAGGCTCCCGCAACTCGAGTATTTCATGGTGGAGTGGTGCCATGGTCCTTCTCCGCGCCGTTACAGTACGTTGTTCTCCTCGGTAAAGGGGAAGGTATTTTGGTCTCGTTCTCAATGGGTTAGCCTTCTTTAAGTCTATTCTCTGTCTACTGTGGTTTTCTGCAAATTTTCAGATTTAAGTGTTGTCAGCAGGAACCTTATTGTCATTTTCACCCCCTTTTCATTTTCTGCTGAGTTCAAATCTGACGTGCGGACTGTTTCTTGCAATGATCCTTCAGACTGGCTTTGGATTTGATTTATGGTGGCGTCACGTATTCCCGACGCTTATTTATTGTTCTACAGTGAAGTTTGATGCTCGCTCACCATGAGCATTCCTGGGTGAAGCTCTAAGCGGTTTGTGGGAGAATCTGAGACTGGTGAGGTATGTATATGTACGAAATATTACAGTGACATCATGATTGATATAACATTCCAAAGCCTGAGTCAGCGCTATCAACGATTATGCGGACTCTCTGTAGGACTATGGTATTCTCAATACAGTAACCTGGAGATTTTTAAGCACGTCCCTGATATACAATACAGAGGTTGTTCAATGAATACCGAAAACAGAGCACTGTCGTCATCCAGTACACTGGAAAAAGCTGATGAAGTCAAGGGCTGGCTGTCCGGGGCAAAATCTTGGTGGTATCGTATCCGTCTCGCACTGGCCTTGTCAGAGATAAATACATCCCTTGGTGACGCTTTGTGGTATTACTTAATACCAAGCAACGGTGGTGGCTTGTTCTCATATAGATATGCTGCTGTCAAGCTCGCTACCTAATCTGCTTCTTCACACGTGCTCTACAGGCCATGCTCCCCAAGCCTTTGAAGACAACAAATCACCACGTCGAAAGACACGATCCAGCTGTAAAGTCATCATCATTCCTGTTATTGAATTAAATCTGGAAATCCTCCAAATCTTTGAGACATGACGTCTTGTCTTCTTGTCTTAAAAGATTCGTGAAAATCTGAGCAGCGCATAAGCCAGGGAAGTCCTTAAATACCTTCATAGGATCCTTCATCAGCTCTACCTTCTCAAATAGATGCTAGAGCTGTGACTATGTGTACCTAACATACTCTCACACTAAGCTGAGCATAATGGGTATCCGCTATGGCTTTGTCAAGGTGTGTTCTGGGATGTGTTGATAGTTGTTAAGGTTCCCAAATGGTGTCATGAGAGCATTCAAGATTGAGGTCGTATACACGAGCTCTGCATATCACAAGATATCTTAATGCTAGGAAATGGTCATGGAATGAATGATGTAGGTCTCTGAACCAGGGTTCTGGTTATAACACTCTGATTCTGGGGCGCTAGCGTAGCGGACGAGTTAATTGCTGTCACATGCTCGACCGTTGTCAGCTAGGAAGAGGGCTCACTAATACTTCAGATTGTTCAACCTGACGCTTGACGAGTACTAATACTTGACTCTTCATGAATTATTGAGCTTGTGGATACTTCTTACAATACACGGGAAGATGATTGAATTTTCTTTCTGCATGAAGAGCTCTGAGGAGCTTTTGTCTATGGCTGATGTGTGTCATGCTTGACCACATCGTTTTCTTCATCTTCATCGAGACAAGGATAGATGTACATGCCGCACCGCCGCCTCTGTGGTGGAGGTCAGGGAACAATGCTGTTTTAATTTGAATGAACTTCGGCTCAGCTATGACAAGAGGGCGAGGTACTCCCAGAGCCTCGTATCCCAAATGTCCGCCCGACGCTTCGCAATCCGGGTAAGCTTTCTTGAGATCTGAGCATATGTGGCCATCTATCAGCTGGATCGCTATCTAATCTCAATGATAGTGAATGAGGTGAATTGATTGCCCCTTCGTGAGGCGTAGAGTCTAGATCGTGAGAAGAGCTTCAAAGGAATCGCAGGAATGCAAACCAGTCACGCAGTGATCGGGCTATTACTTCCCGGTCAGTACTTGAATTATGCAATGGGAATGAAGATCTGTGTACTGGACCGACTGCTTCGTAATGACCCTTTCCTTTCCTGCTTTTTTGCGTATCGTCATTTGAGTTAAGGACCCATGGACAGGAAGATCGAAAGTGCTTGAGAATTTTGAAGGAAGAAAAGAGAAGTACACTGTCAGTTCAGCTGACTATTTATAGAGCAGATTAAACTCTTTCCCTGCCCATTGATTATCGTGTGTGCTGTGATCGTGGCAAGCGTACGGGTTCTCTGCATGTGGGGTTGCCTGGTCTCACCACGAATTGTTTGCAGGTAGCAGACATCGAGGCGAGATACGAAGTGACACCGTGCGTCGCCAGAACTTGAATGATCGAAAATTTAATCGTAAATTATACATCCTTGGGTCACTCTTGTCCCATGTTCATACGTGTCTTATGTTGTGTTTGGCCCACCACTTTACGGAAGATGCATGTGGTTCCTTTCAGACATGACGACCCCCACATCACTGTTACCCAAGGTACGAGCATACATTCGGCTTTGAAGGTAGGGCCTCTCGTAATGCCTCACCTTTGCAAAATACAAACACATTCAGCATTCGGCACATCTATCGACATGACTATCAGCACAAGTCTACCCTACCACTTAGACCGTACAAGCAATTTTTGTATTCGGAAGAGAAGATCACTACTCTGTCGCTTGAACTTCCGGGAGTTTTCAAACATCTTAGAGAGGTTTCACTTCCCAGATGCAGCCCGAGATTGCACTTCCTGTGTTCTAAACCTCTCTGGCTTCACTTCCCCTCACGACAGACCTCTCGGTAGCTCTGTTCCTCAATCTTACACAAGAAAACAAGAACGAGAAACTGGAAGCACGAGAGTAACAAAAGACCCGAAGTTTTCGCCCACATGGCCTTTTCTCGCGGCGATCAACGTCGAACTTTCTCTACTCACGTCCCTCAACATGCCTCGCTCAGCATGTTCATTCCTGGCAACCAAGTGTGTCTGACTTCCTTAATGGTTACTCGCCTACTTTACTATAAGTATAGCATGGTTTGCTTCCCTCGAATGGCCTTTAATCTATTTTCCCCGTCTCGGCAACACCGTTCCAATCCTTTCAATTTACGTCCACTTTCTCAATCAAAACAATCGATCTCAAGATGAGCATATCTCCAATCTCGCCAGCTTTCCGTACAAAACTGGACCAGGACAGGTTCCACAACCATAGACTGGGCTCATGGCTTCCTTCTGACCGAAAGGTTATCGTCGCTTGGACCAAGCAACTCATGGACCGCATTCGCGCACACCCCAGAAACTCGCCTCTAGATCCGACCCTGGTAGCCTTGCAGGATCTTGTCGACGGCAATATCATCCTAAAGCCTCTATCTGACAACATGTTCACCGAAGTCCCGGATGTTGCTCCCTACAACCAGGATCCTACCCACAATCAAGAGCTTCGATCGTTCTCGGAGATGCTTGAAGCTTTCAACGTTCTTCTGACTATGGGACCGCAGTGGAATGACATTGCGAATAAAGTGGGCTTGATTGGATGTCCCTTCAATGCTATTCTCGATTGGCCTATGGCTAGTAGGTTTCCCGTTCCTCTCTCCATTCTCCTCCTGATAGCATATCGTGGGAGGCTGATTCTAAGCCCCTTTATTGTTGGGAAGTCTAATCGAATCTCAAGACACAGAGTACTGATTTACCTAGCTGCATCCGGTTACATGTTCTTTCTGTATCCCTCAGTCAATGCTCGCCTGAAAGACATGCTCGATAAATGGGAACAATATCTGGTCAGCGCAGATTCGATCGAAGTCTTGTTGCCACCCAATGGAGTATGTCAAAAATTGCCTTCTCTTCCTAGCCGAAGGGTTCATCTGACTCTCGAGACTGCTCTGTGGGATAGTAACTCATCTAGAGCATTGAAACACGGAGCTGACATTTACGAAGTGGCTCGGTGATAATGGTGGCCTCATGCCCATGCTGAATATGGCGAACTCGGACGGCCTGCAGCCAAAAACAACCTACACCTTCCCACAAATCTTCGACTGCCCTGACCCGACAGATGCCAATACCTATGGTTTCCAGAGCTGGGACAAGTTCTTTACTCGCAATTTCAGGCCGGGCATGCGACCAGTAGCGAGTCCCGACGACGACACCATCATTGTCCACGCCTGCGAATCCGCTCCTCTGCAATATCCTGTTTCCAACGTTCAACTTAGTGACAATTTCCAAGGCAAAAATCAGAACTACTCTTTGATTAACATGATGAACAAGAACCCACTCGCCAGTCACTTTGTCGGTGGCACCGTCTATCAAGCATTCCTCTCGTGCCTAAGCTACCACCGATGGCAGGCCCCCATATCGGGAACGGTCGTCGAGACTGATCTTGTTGGCGGGACATACTACTCGCAAAATCTGTACCAGACGTTCTTCGGACATTGGCCCGTAGCTGCTTCAGACGATACTCCCGATCCAGCTGGTCCAACGTTCTCCCAGCCATATATCGCGAGTGTGGCAGCTCGTGGTCTGATCTACATTCAGGCGGACAATCCTGACATCGGTCTGGTTTGCTTCATTGCCATTGGAATGAGTGATACTTCTGGCTGTGAGATTGATGTAACGCCCGGTCGACGTATCAAGAAAGGCGGTATGTATTTCCCTAGCTCTTACCCCAGTGTTGATGAGTTCAAGAGGGACTTTCTAAACATGAGGTCTACAATGTCTACGATAGGCTGACGATGCTTAACTCCTCTTAGATCCGATGGGCATGTTCCATTTCGGAGGGTCAACTCACTGCTTGATCTTCGGTCCGCAGGTTCATTTGGACTGGATCGGTATTCCAGCTAAAGACTCTCCACTGTGGCCAGCTACTTACAGCAGCCCGGACAATATGCCGAACTTTCCCGTCTCCAGCACTCTTGCCAGGGTCATGCCAAGGGCCACTTCAAGTGCCAAGAAGGCGTGATTTGACTGGTGCTATGCTCCACTCATGATACACCAGGCGGAGCAGCAGCATACCGTGTGTGTTGCGTGATAGTGCAATCGGTAACAATGATAGCTCGGAAGACTACATGAAGATTTGGGCAGTTGCGAATGGTCAGATAAAGCTGAACGTCACTGCAGTGAGCTTGAGGCTGGAAATTGTCTTTTCACGCATTTCTAGTATTATCCATAAAAAATGAACAACCGTCTCCTAAAGTTCGCTCACTAATCAAATGAATGGTCACAACCTGGAGCTCAACCCCTGAAAAAACTTTGGCAGCAATCAAAAGTACCTGATGAAGACCTGCCTAGATACTTACTGGAGGGGTGCTTGCACCTAAGGGTGTCTCACGCAAAGATAAAGGCATGAACTGATGTGCCGGAAGACAAAAAGAGATCCGCGCTGACTAAAATCCTATTTCGCTATTTCCCTTGTTGTGATGTGTTTTGTTTTCAATTTCGGGCTTCTTTCGCTAAATTTAGCGATCTGAATTAGCTTTCAATCGCTAAAATACAGGCTGACCTGCCCTAACGCTTCTATTAAGACATACATGCAAAGCCAGACAATAAACTTGAGGCAAGAAAAGCTACGACCAAGGGTTGAAGTTACTGATACAAGTAATAGAAACGGTTTCCTGTAGTACAAATGTCAACAGGCTAATATCAAGTGACGTGGCTCTGGGGTAACTGGTAGGCCTCGACGACATTACCTTACTTTTTAGAAGCGAGCTAGCCCCAAAAGTTGCTGTCAAGGCCTACTGCTGGCTCTACCCCAGTGACTACTTTCTACTAAGATACACGTCCTCGATCTACAGCGGCGTGATATCTCCGGCCTGATATTTGGGATTTGTGGCTGTTGGGGGCTAGCTCTCTGATTGGTGAGCATCGCGAGTTGGCCTATGAAAGACCCTGCTCCTGCCCAGGGGGCACGTATCAGTCTGATAACTTGGCCCGGCTGACATTTCCCCAGGTAAGCCCAGAGCTCAACATTTCCATCTCTGTCCTCGATCTGTGAGCAAAGCTGTATCGAAATTCGATGCCGAAAGACGTGTCTACGACCGCCCAGATCCCTTTCCGGGCTAGGAAGTCCAAGCCGAAGACAAGAACTGGATGCCTCACTTGCAAGTAAGTGAACGGAGTGACCCCTCGATGCTTCATGTAACTTTTGCTCAACAACACTAGAGCTCGTCGTGTAAAATGTGGGGAAGAACGGCCCTCGTGCCAGCGATGCCTCAAATTCGGCGTCAAGTGCGAAGGGTACCGCCCTGCTCCAAACACTCAACCGCCTGGCCCAAAACAAAGGCCGTTATACCCCAAAATTCCTTTGACAACATCTTCAACAGACTCACTGGTCAAGTCGCCATTCGCAGACGAGGAAGAACGCCAGTACTTTGACATATTTTGTAACCGTACGAGTGTCGAGATACTCCCGTCTCTTGACATCGGGATGACTCGCCAAATGCTTCTGCAGGCTTGTTACACTCATGCATCGATACGGCATTGTATCATTGCCATTGGAGCTTTAGACAAGACTTCATCAATCGCTCGAGATTTTGGAAGGCTGTCGCTAGATAGTCCAAAGTGGACCGTCAATGCGAACAGACACCACAAGATAGCTCTGAAGCAGTACTCGAAGGCGATCGGTTTCATGACTGAAGCTGCTTTGAATCCTCTATTGGACCTTCGCACGACGCTCTTGACCTCTTTGCTAATCCTATATTTTGAGGCATGGAACGGCAACCTGCAACTCGCAGTCCAACAGATTCACATCTGCATCAAGCTCATCTTGGACTGGAAAGCAAGATATGGCAGCGTCAACAATTCCGGACTTTCACCCCAGCCTACTGTCGTTGAAGGCGAGCTCATCCAAATATTCGGTCGCCTCGCAATTCAGGTCACATTCTTCAGCCCAGCAAACTCAATCGCTGTATTACAAGCTCGAACACTTCTCGGAACAGAAGGACGAACTCTTGTCAGCTCAATGCCCGAGTCGTTCTCTGATCTCAAGGAAGCAGAACTGTATAACCAAGGACTTATCCGTCAAGGCGTACACTTCGTACAGTCCAACCCGCCGTCTCTTTACTTGAATGTTGCCCGGGACGAGATTGACCCTTCGATCCTAGCAGATCAAGAAGATATCCAAGCCAACGCTCTGCGATGGCTTCAAATCTTTGAGAGGCTGAAAAGAAATGTGGCGCCTGGACGGGAAGTGCGATTTGCCAGGGCGATGCAGTTGCAGATGATATTGGGGTATGTGTGCACATCTGTCACGTTGTCAGCGGACGAAATGATACACGATCCATATACCGACTTTTACAGCCAAGTCGTAGATCTTGCTGGGGAGGTGCTGAAAGATGTTTCGCTGCCGGAAGATCTACAAGCTACGAATTACAGCTTCGACAATAGGGTAATTTTGCCGGTGTGGCTGGCAGGCGTAAAATGTCGTGATTTTTCGGTGAGAAAAAGAGCTGTGGAGTTGTTGGAGAAGTTCCCTAGGAGGGAGGGGATTTGGGATAGTATTTGTGCTGCAAAAATGGTGAGGTGGGTATCGGAACTAGAGAACCAGTACAGTGAAGATGGATGTATTCCGGGATGGGCGAGGATACATGGGCTGAGGTGGACAACGGACTTGGAGAATAGGACTGCTTCTTTGGCTTGTGATCAGAGAGCTTCTCGGTGTTTGGAACCTACTGTTTTGCGAAAGATGATCGCTTGGTGACCATTTGGGCTTGGGGTGAGGAAATATTCATGGCACGGTGCAGTTATGTAAGACTAGACATTTCTGCATATCGATTCAAATGTACGGTCTCAAAAATTTAGCAAATTATGAACGGAAGGTATGCTTCACAGAACGAAAGAGTTGACTCGAAGCCCTGAAGCCTGCCTAGCGAGGAAGGCGCCAAGGCATTGAGTGCTTATAGTGTGCATGCACATCTGAGGCGTCGTCAATATGTTACAAGCAATCAAAGTACTTGAACTCAGAAGCTAGCATCAGGAAACTTCCATGGCGCCTCATTCCGACAGGGTAGGTCGTATAACATCGCCATTTTGGGTTTAGTCAGACCCATCTACTCAGTACTATGTCATATATAAATATGAAAGATTCCTCATTCTTGATGTTGCAAGCTTGTCTTTCGATGCATCTAATTTCGAGCGAGTGTCACTGGTTTAAAGGAAATTGCACCAAAAACTTCGTCCTCTGACCGTCACCGGCTGACATTCCCAGAACATCAATCAAAATGGCGGAACAAATCGATCCAAACATGTATACAACTCCGTTCCAGTTGACCAAAACAATGCATCGTGAGCCATACGATGAAATTCTCCCGTCCAACCCCGCCAATTCTCAAAAAGGCAAAATCATCATCATCACCGGAGCATATGGTGGGATCGGTTCGGTGAGCTTCAACTCGCGATTTCTTCAAGTCAAAAAGCTAAGATGAACTTTAGGCGGCTGCAATGGTGTGGGCTCAAGCAGGAGCTTCAGTTGTCCTAACCGGACGCAACACAGACAAGCTCGCCGAAGCAGAGGCAAAGACCAAAGCAGTCGCTTCTGACCCTTCAGCGACGGTTCTCAGCGTCACAGTAGACATCTCCAAAGAACCTGACGTCCAGAACCTCTACACAAAAATCCAACAAGTTTTCGGTCGCCCAGCAGACATCCTGATCAACAACGCTGGCCCAACCGGTCCCATTGGTCCGTCGGCTCAAGTTCCCTGGGATGGCTTCACTGAAGTCGTCAACACGCACTTCCTCGGCGCCGTATTCATGGCAAGATATTTCATCAGCAACCAACCCACACCTTCTGATCCCGTCGGGACCATCATTTACATCAATTCCGTCATGGCAGGTCACATCACGCCTAACTTCGCTGCATACGCGATCTCCAAGCTAGCAGGTCAGAGCTTCACAGAATATCTGGACGCAGAGTATCCTCGTTTGAGGGCTTTTACGCTTTCACCTGGGATTACGGAGACGGGGATGACGAATGAGCTTTTTAGGCCGTTTGCGAAGGATAATGTGAGGCTGGTGGGGATGATGGCGTTGTGGCTTGTGAATGAGAGGGCAGATTTTTTGAAGGGTGGATTTGTGAGTGTCAATTGGGATGTGAAGGAGATGGAGGAGCATAGGGAAGAGATTGTGGAGAAGAAGTTGGTGAAATTAGGGTGGATCCCGGCGAAATTGGGGGAGGGTGGACATCCGTTTGGAAGTGGTTGAGGATTTTAGGCAATTGCTGGGACGCAGAGAAGGTTCTTTGCATATTTCAATGAGGGCAAATAGAACGATGCTGAAGTTATGAGGTCGTCTCGCAGCTTTCGGTACAAGTTTCGTTGATCACTAATTACGCTCGTCAATCAGCAGTACATCGCCCAATCAACAGAGGCGAGCTCAAATAAACACCGCTAGTCGAAATTGAGAATCCCGCCGGCATTTGCACGATGGCACTAAGACTCCGAGCTGACAAAGGTATGATAGAGAACATTATCATCTCGGATAGATCAGTAGAGTAAGTAGTAATCACGCGGTCTTGCCGTCTCTCTCTTATCCCTCCATCATCGCGGGGTAATGCTGATAAGTTTTGCCGAGGCGTCCCGCGCCCCCGATAGTGTGGATGAAGAATTGACCGGGGCGAATAATCACCTCAACAACCAGTCTACAGACGCACCAAAGGTACTATCTCCGTTCTCTCCTGACCCAATAGCCTCACTTCGATGTTCAAATAACATCCTCTAATCACTTCGCTTCAGTATATTCCCTTGCTGTAAGGTATGCGGCTGCTGGGTGCTTAGCAAGCATTTGCTGCAATGAGTTTATCTTTGAGCTCTTGCTCGTAAATTACCTGGTCGGAAAAAAATCATGTTCGGACGTAAGGGATTCATTGTTGTGGAAGACGTATTTAAGATTGTGAAGAAACCGAATGAATTTCGTTCTTCATTCTATCAACAACATCTTCAAGCTCGATCGTGTCAGACTTCTTCGCGTCACTGGAATTCTGGGGACAAGTTTTCCACAACAACAATCAATAGATCAATTCATACCAATAATCTAGTCCAAGGGTACTCGAAACCACCGACAGTCAAAATGCAAACCACTGGACCTCTCGCGGAGATGCTGGCTCGCAACGGGTACATGGAGACGCAACGCATGAGTTACCACACAGTAAACTGACAAGAACCAGCAAGAACGCAGCAACATACCAAGCACCACCAGCACTCATGAAGATGGTCGAGCAAATGAGAGCCACCAATCAAGGTGTTGTGGTCCTGTCGTGCTCAGATCCTCGCTTGAATCCATATCAGATCCTGGGGCTTGATGCTACGCTCAGTAAGCAATCCTAAATCGCAGAAAGACATGATGATCTTCGACGTCTGAACTGACTTGGCTTGAAACAGAGGCAACAATGGTCCGCAACGCCGGCGGTAGAGTCCTCGACGCAATCCGGACCTTCGCTGTTCTGCAAACAATTGGAAGTCCAGGGACTATTGTTGTGATGCGCCATACTGGTATGTCGTCAAATCCCCCCCCCCCCCCCCCCCTCCC
>Ga0207879_100124_pt1 | contig 95020 bp, 106 predicted proteins | sample LinPmetageLP24_FD_184045 | JGI IMG/M metagenome (GOLD analysis project Ga0207879, IMG submission 184045) | Marine viral communities from the Pacific Ocean - LP-24 (SPAdes) | ecosystem: Environmental > Aquatic > Marine > Oceanic | place: Pacific Ocean | collected 2009-08-30 | reverse complement strand
CCCCCCCCCCTTTGGATTCTTTCTCCGGGCATACCTCCTTTCCAACACCTCCCCAGCATCGTTTCCGAAAAAATCCCCAATACTGCAACAATGCCAGGCCTCACCAACATCGAGGTGCCGATTGAGGCACCGAAATGCATCAATGGGAACAACAACTGTAGTAGCCAGGCGCTCAACATCATCATTCCCATTGGCGGGATTGGAAGCCGTTTTTCAAAAGTCGGGTACCGGTATCCCAAGCCTTTGATCAACATCATTGGCAGACCTATGATTCTTCGACTCATCGATAATTTATCCTTGAGACCAGAGGACACATTATGGATGGCGGCCAATATAGGTGGATTTTCGCCTGTTAAGGTTGAAGCACCAGACGAAGGGGGCTTCGGAGACGGTGAGTCTTCTTTCAACCTCCAAAAACTGGGTTTGAAAGCTTGGAGAATGATACGCTAACTTATCCTGCAGCTATACATGACAGCCCAGAGTATGGGTGCCGAACACATGGCAAGACGCACAGTATCACTTGAATGTAAGGTCGCTTAACCGAACAACAACGCAAACAATCGCTAACAGATCCAGGCGATACCATCTACTGGGCCGACATCCTGTAAGACGTACGAAACATGCCCGTTCAGTACGGCGCGGTCTTCTACTTCCCCGACAACGGCATCAACCCAATCTACTCTTACATCAAGACTGAAGAAAGCATAGACGGCAACGCCATCCCCCTCATAACCGACATCCGCGAGAAGATAGCCATCAGCAACAAAGCCAACACAGGCGCATACGTCTTCGCCACCGCACAGCTCATGCACACCTGGGCAGCCAAGAACATCGATTCTCACGCCTTACGTCCCAAGGGCTCAGACATAGGCGAATACTACACGTCTCAGATGATCGGGACCATGATCCACGACGCCAAGCTACCGTTCTTGGGACTCCCGCTGTCGAAGAAGGATTCCAGCTGTGTGGGAACGCCGGAGCAGTTGGAGGAGTTGCTGATGCAGATGAAGGATGGGAAGAGGAGGTTCTGCTTTGATTTGGATATGACGCTTGTGGGTGTGCCGGCTGTGTCGGGTGACTATTCGACGTGTCCGCCGATTTGGAAGAATATTAGATTGGTGCAGCAATTGCATAAGGCGGGGCATTATATTATCATTGTATGTTGATTCGACTCTTTGGAGAATTGTGAGCAAGTTGACTGATAGATTTTAGCAAACTGCGAGAAGGATGAGGACTCACAACGGGAATGTGGGTGCGATTCTGAAGGATGTTGGGGTTGTCACTTTCCAACAGCTTGCGAGATATGATATTCCATTCCATGGTAAAAGTCCTCACTCTCCACATGTTCCGAACCACGCTGACCATCAGATATCCATTTCGGTAAACCATGGGCTGATGTCTATACTGACGACCTCGCTGTCAACGCCAATCTCGACACGATGGAAGAAATCGGCTGGCTTCTTGATGAAGCTGACCCAAATTCCCTCTTGGAACCTGAAGGAGCACCAACAAGACCAGTAATGCCACGTGCCAATACAACAACCAAGGAGATGGCCGCTGCTCGTGACTTCAACACCATCCAGATCGTAGGCGACAAGGTTATCAAATCCTCCAAATCAGACGCCATTCTTGGCGAGTTGTACTTCTACTCACACCTGCCCACCAATCTGCTTCCAGTCTTCCCAACCCCCTTCGCAGTAGACTTTCTCCCCGAGACAGGAAATTATACCATTGAGATGGAATACCGCCAGGGTCTCACCTTCAGTCACCTCCTCGTCGGCCGCTCCATCACCGAAGGTCGACTCTTGACTCTGTTGACCGCCCTTCACAGCATCCACACCACCTCCAGCACCCTCTCCGAACGCCTCTCCATCTCCCCAGCCCTCGCCCAAAAATTCGCTCAACACAGCCCTTCGCGCTCGAACTCCTCCAGCAACGTCAACATCTACGCCAACTACGGCATGAAGCTGCGCTCCCGCTACTACAACACAGCGCGATATTCCGCCCTCGGCCCCCACTCCGCAGAATGTTTCTCGCGCCTCAGCAAATTATTTGACACGTACGAAGCCGAGGACAAAGGCGTCCACGTCCCCATCATCCACGGCGACCTGGTCTTCAGCAACGCGATCTTGAGCCAAGACGACAAGAGCGTCTCATTCATCGAACTGCGCTGTCAGCTCGAAGACACGCTTACCATGCAAGGCGACATCCACTACGACCTAGCCAAGATCCTTCAAAGCCTCGTCGGCTTACGACCATATCCTATTCATGGATCTTGATTCCCTGCCTACTGCAACGCAACCGTTGCTCGATGAGGCGGACGAGAGGATTCTCATGCGGTTGCAGGATGTGTTTTGGCGGTTTCTGGAGGAGAAGTATGCGGTTAGTATTCATAGGAAGACGCTTTTGAAGATTACGGCGAGTCTGCTGTTTAGTCTTATTCCGTTGCATAAGGTTGAGCTTGGGCCGCTGTTTTTGAGACTTTGTATGAGTACGTTGGAGTTGGCGAGGGGGATCCCGTATAAGAAGGCGACGGCGACGGCAGGGGCGGCGATGAGTGTGGGGAGGGAGGAGAAGGTTATGGCTAAGAATGAGGTTCAGGTTGAGGTTAAGGAGGAGATTGAGGTTGCGGTCGATATGACGAGGATTACGGTTTCGTAGATATTGGAGCGTTGATTTTGCGGATGTTTTGGTTTTGGTCTTGCTTCTGGTAACAATTTTGGATTGTTGTTGTGGTTGTAGGAGTTATTGGTGAAGAATGAAGGTGGGGGTTCGGGATTCATTTGCCCCATTGCAGTCTGTTGTGAGTAATCACTCTGTAAATCATATACTTAAACTTTGAGATCATTCCGAAGAAAGTCGGTTGAATAGAAGAATATACTTTTCTCCTTTTCTTACTTCATATCGTTGCTGATGACTGGAGGAAAAACCTGTTTTCAATATTTGCTCGACCCCGTTGGCTCTCACATGTGCGCTGTCAGAGATTGTCTTAGACAGCCGATGCGTGGAATGCGGATAAAAGAAGGCGCAGTGATCTAGGATTGACACGCAGAGAAAAGCCCAGCGAAAACATGAAGCCTTCTTCATATTCTAGTTTCTTGCGAGATCACGATGATTCAAAAGTCCATTAATTCATCCTTCTCACAGTTCAAAACAAAATATTGACTTCGCCCCTGAAGCTGGTCTGTGCTCAGGGGCGATATTCACGGTTCGTCCCTTTTGGGACGTTAGTGAACTTTAAAAACAACCATGTTTTCTCGCCAAGGCATCCCAGGGGTCGAGATCATCCACAATACCCGTACTTTTTGTCTTTTTGTCTCGTTTACGTGCCAAGTAATCAATTGATTGGCAGATATTGGAAAATAATTGCAACTAAAGCAGGAACCAAGACTGGGGCCTCGTATGAGTCGTATCCCATGCATCCCATGAAGTCATTCCAATCCCAAGAGTGCCAAGATCCTGTGGACCCGCGGAAATTTGCGCGAGTCCTGCTGGTCCAGCCAAAAATAGGTGGCAGTTTAAAGGAACGCGCTTCCCCAACCCCAGATTGCTTCTTGGTCCTTCAACAACATTTGTTCACGACACACCACGACCTCTTTCTCTCGTTTCTTCCAACAACCACCTTCTTTGTTTCTGTCTTGATCTTTCGCTCAGCAGAACACCACACTCACTACTTCCCTACTTACGCTTTTTTGTTTATTTACTAAATCTTCTAATCATGCACGCCTCCCTCATTGCCCTTGCGGCATCCCTCTCGGTCGCTTCCGCCGTCACTAGAGGATTCAACTATGGAGCTGTCACCAGAGAGGGAGCAATGAAGAATGAAGCTGCCTTTACCGCCGAATTCAACGCTGCCAAGGGTCTTGCCAACACAGATGGTGCTTTCTCTAGTGCCAGACTCTACACCATGATCCAATCCGGCACAGACAACTCCCCTATCTCTGCCATCCCAGCCGCCATCGCGACAGACACTAAGCTTTTCCTTGGTCTCTGGGCTTCTGCAGGTCAAACAATCATCGACAACGAGATTGCTGCCCTTACATCTGCCATCGAGCAATACGGCGAGGAGTTCACAAGCCGTGTCAACGGCATCTCTGTTGGATCTGAGGATCTTTACCGTATCTCGCCAACTGGTCTCAAGAACGACCCAACCGGAGTTGGAGCTGGACCAGCACAGATCGTCAGCTACATTCAACAAGTTAGAAAGGCTCTCTCCGGCACTGCGTTGGCCAAGGTGGCAGTCGGACACGTTGATACCTGGGATGTCTGGAGAAACGGCTCCAACTCTGCCGTTATTGATGAGGCCGATTTCCTCGGAATGAACACCTTCCCATACTTCCAAGTCACTGAGGATAACTCCATCGAGAACGCCCCTACGCTATTCAACGCAGCTTTCGAGATCACCACCGCTGCTGCCAAGGGAAAGCCAGTCATCGTCACCGAGACTGGATGGCCTGTTGCCGGAAAGGACGCTGAATCTGGCCACCCATCCACCGAGAACGCACGATCATACTACGAGGCTGTTGGATGCAACACTCTCTTCGGAAAGGTCGACACCTACTGGTACACTCTCGTTGATGCCAACACCGCTGTTGACAGCCAACCTCAATTCGGTATTGTCGGCACCACTGTCTCCTCCAAGTCTCTCTTCGACTTGAGCTGCGACGCACCAAAGTCCACTTCATCCAAGTCAGCATCCAAGACTGCTACTGCTACCTCCGCCAGTGGCTCAGCTACCGGCTCAGCTAGCGGATCAGTAAGCGGATCAGTCACAGGCTCAGCAACCGCCTCCGCAACTGGCACAACTCTCGTCCAAGTCAGCACTTCAGGTGCTGCTGCAAGCGGAACTGGATCCAGCTCAGGATCTGGTTCAGGATCAGGAACTGGTGCGTCTGCTACCACTGGTACTGCCTCAGGTTCGGAATCCCTTGCCCCTCCCTCCCCTGCCTCAACTTCAACCACCCCCCAATCTACCTCAACTGGTAGTCTGCAAACTCCCGGAACCAGCCCATCTCCCACCCAGGAACCCCAAACTAACACAACTCCCACAGGCCCAAGCTCTACTTCCACCACCTTGACCACAACCAACGCCGCCGGCCAGATGAAGGCTTCCTCATTCATTGGACTCGTCGGTGCCGCTGCTGCTTTGATTGCTTTCGCATAGATGGGATAAGAATCAGTGGGATACAAGCTGGTTACTTGCTAGGAACATATAGACGGGTAGACGGGCTGTATAATAAAAGGTTAGGTGCATGCATGGATATGGGGCATATCCATGGAGCGTTTTGACAATTTTTCGAGAACAGAAATACACATACACAGTACTGTACATCTCAATTTTACGATTCATTTCGAAATTAGCTTTCTAGCTTCGAATACCTTTTGCTATTTCGTATACACTTTTCTCCTTTTAAAAGGTATCCAATATCTACCACCTTGTCTAGGCACATAAGGCTTCCCTCCTTTTCGTTCCCTCCGTCCCAAGATCATACAACCTTCCCCACCAACCCCTCCTCCCCCCTCAACACCCCCCATCAAAACCTCCACCACCACATCCCCACTCCTACTCTGATTCTCCCTCGTACTCGCCCCAACATGCGGCATGATCACCGCCCTCTCACACTCCAACAACACCCCCTGCTTCTCCAGCGTCGGCGGCACATCCAGTACCGCATCCAGTACCGCACCCCAAATCCTCTCTTCCTTCAATGCCAGAGCGAGGGCGCGCTCATCTACGGTCCCACCCCTCGCACAATTTACCAGGATCGCGGAGGGCTTCATGAATGCTAGTTCCCGCTGCCCTATCATCCCCCTCGTACTCTCCAACAGGGGGGTGTGAAGAGTGAGAACATCGACTGAACGGTCTCGTCCAAACTATCCACCCTCACATGCTCGATCCCTGAACCTGATGACCAGATGTCGGATGGAGCGACGGGGTCGTGGGCGAGGATGATGGAGGAGCAAGCTCCGATCCATTTGCGTGCTACCTCGCGCCCAATATTGCCCATTCCGATGACATCGACGGTTTTCTTATACATGCTTACTCCCAACATCTGGGAACGAACGACTGTCTCGCCGCGGCGGAGGAGGCGGTCGACTTCAGGTATGCGGCGGGCCAACGCAAGGGGGAGTGCTGGGTCATGTCGGTATGTATGTCTGCCTATTCGGCTCTCGAAAAAGTAGAAGGTATGAGGGAGGAGGGAAGGGTTTGAGGGTGCTGAGGGAGGGTAGGGGATTGGACGAGATCTAGATCCAGATCCCAGCTTTCATACGCTTGTAAGTCTCCTCTCCTTTCTATCCTCTCTCCTCACATCTCGTTCAAGGAAAACAGCATGGAGTAAAGCAGTGTCCGACAGAATGAACATGAAGGAGAGGGATAGGAGGGGTTAGAACGGGTTGGAAAGAAAGAATGAAAGAAAGTGGCAAACAGGCAACTCACCAAGCGCCAATTCCGCGACAGCTTCGCTATCCATAGCAGGCGTATTGTGCACTGCTACACCATATTGCTTCGCATCGACAAGATCGATGTTATCGACACCCACGCCTTGTTTAACTACCACTCGAAGACTGCGAAGCCGCACAGGATCAGCAACTTTCCCTTCACACGTCTAAAAGCGACATGGAAAGAAACAAGAAAAAGAGATCGGAGAAATCTTAATGCGTGTTCTCTAGAGTCTTCACCCTTCCATGAAGTCAAGCTGTCATACTAGGGAGATTTGTAGGAAAGAGAAAAAGAGGAAATACGTACTGCTTGCCTTTTCTCAAAGTCTGAAGCTGTGATGTGTGTTTCGGAACGGATCATTATGCCGACGGCATCGCGGTGCCAGTTCTTCTTGAGGGGGTCGGTGGGGAGGGTTAGTTGGATGTCGGGTGTTGATTGCAGCAGTGAGATGGCGTCGGGGTGGTAAGGGTCTAGGACGTAGATGTGGGGGTTGCCTAGGATTTTGGATTGACTCAAGGGGGTGGTAGTTGAGGAGGGCTATTTTTGGAAGGTGAAGGGAAGGGTCACAACCAAGTGAGTGAGTGAGTGAGCGACTGTTTATTCCGGTTCGTTGAGTTACCCTTTTCGGAATGAAAACAAACACGGTAGAAGATGATCACCGAATTCTCGTCTGAAATCGACGTGTTGAAAACCGGGGGTGGTCAAACGGGACCTGATCTGGGGACTTTCCTGGCTTATTTGACTTGCAGTCTTGACATTTCGTGTCTACTTTACTTGTCTGTAAGAAGTGTTGAAGGTATTTGACGACATCGTGGTCAAAGTCCCGGACAGTCCCTAGGCTGGTCGCCGGCTAGCCGAATGAAACCCCCTCCCCCTTTTCAACCCCACGCTCGCCAATATTAGCTCCCCGCGTTCTATCCCTTCCAGTACTTCACAACGATCTTGATTGTCCGTATATATAACCAATTTTCCAAACAGATCAAATCTATCTTGCCTCATTTTTTTGTATTTGTCCTTCTCGTCCTACCACATTTACAAAACACCAGCCAAGATGTCATCCGATCCCATCGTCCAACAACTCCTGAACTTCACTGCGTAAGCCCGTTATCTCCCAATCGTCCCAACTCTCGCATACGCTATTCTCTCGCTTTCCCACCTGGTTACTGATCTTTCAATCTCTAACCAATCAAATAGCTGTGACGTCTCCGACGCTCTCCTCAAACTCAAACACCCACACGGCGGTTTCCTATCAGGCATATCCCTCTGGTCACCAGAGCGCCAAGTGGGAAACACCAAGATCGTGGGGAAGGCGTATACGGTGCGGTATGTGCTGAATAGCGATACTGAGGCGCCGACGTTCGAAGATGGGCACTATGTGAGTTTTTTCTTCCTTGTATGATGTAGCACTGTGTATCGTGTATGTTCTCCTATTAGGTTATTCGAGAAACTGGGCGAGGTGGTCAGTGCTGTAGTCGAGATATACACTTGCTTCTCATTCTTGAGTTGAGGATAATGGGGATGGGGAAGGAAATCAGCTTGGATAAGACCATTTTCCTGATCGATTACAGATCGATTCCGTCCCGAGAGACTTAGTCATTTTCGTCTCCTCACCTAAAGCACTGAATGCTGTCTACGGCGGGCTCATGACGCATCGAGCGAGGGCGTCGGGTGCTGTGGGGACGATTGTTGATGGAAGAATTAGAGATTTAGCCGAGCATCGCGAGCAGAAGTATCCTGTGAGTTGAGCTAAATTATTCGACTTGAAATCTGTGGATTATGAATATCTGAGGAATTGTGAGGATTGGCTTGCTGACGAGTGGGAATGTAGGTGTTTGCACGTGACGTTGGAACTGCTTCTCCTTACGAGGTTGTGCGTGTTAGCGCTGTAAGTGTGCTCTATCATTTCAGCTCTCCGATTTCACAGTATCTCTTTAGAACTGGAGGATAGAAAACATGAGCTCATGTTAATCTAGATCAACGTTCCCGTACAACTCCAAAGCCCAGATCAAGACGCTACGATCAATCCAGGCGATTATCTGATTGGTGATCTGAACGGCGTAGTTTGTTTACCAAAAGAATTTGCTGAGAAAGCGTTGGAGCTTATGCCCAGCCAGGTGGAGGCGGATATTAAGGTTGCGGAGGATTTGGATCGTGGTGTGAGTTTTGGGGAGGCGAGTAAGAAGCATCGAGCTGGGGTGAAGAAGCCTTGAGATTCGAGACAAGGAGAGCCACCAAGGATCACACAATTAGAAGTCAGATGTTTAATGAGCTTACTTCTGAGCACAATACGTCGCTTTTCATACACAGCGTCGTAGCCAGCCCATTCGTCACCGTCGGCACGGGATTGAGAAGATTCCGCAAAGCTTGGACCACATTTTATCCGACTTGTTTTGAGTTCACTAACATGCCTTGCATTCCTAAACTTACCTAAAGAGGAATTTATCTCGTCTCGGTACCCCAGACAAAAGATATTTATAGATTGAATTCCCAGCTCGGATTTCGGCCATTCGCTGGTCTCCTTGCCCCAGGATCCAGCACCAGTCAAGTATATGACGAGACAAACCCCGCTGCTCCTCCTCCTTACGGAGGTCACTCTACAGTCACTCTTTTCATTTTTCGGCACCCATCACTCTCTCGAGCACTTGCAGCGCTTTTCACTCGATTTAAGCATTCTTTCTTCGAGTCGCGAAATCAATACGGACCGTGACGGGTTGATACCATACCGAATTTTGCTTGTGTAGACTGGATCTCGTCGGATCACGTTCTCCTGTCGTCGTCGAAAGAGCACACACATTGCCTAGTACCTTACGTCAACTTTCCTTCACACTTCAAGTTTCATCCTCGACCCGACGAATGGTTCCGTCACGGTTGGCCAACATGGCTTCGATAATCAGCCAACGATTTTCACTCATCAGGAGAGACGACTGTGATGATGGAAAGTCATCCGGGGCGGCATGTGAGAAGCCAGTCAGTGAAATGCTGAAGACTGTGGTTCCAGCAGTCATAATGGGAGTGTAAGTCTTCGACTCTTCCTAGCTTCCTAATTAGTTTTAGAAGAGGCATTGATGCAAGCTTGTATGCATGATTATTTGTTTGAACTTTCTGATGCAAACAGTATCCTTCTCATCGCAGGGATTGTTCTCTTCATCTTCGTTCTTCGACACCGAAAGATCGAGAAGCTGCAGGACCTCAACGATCAGCGCAAATCGTTAGACTTTGGTTTGGAAGTTGACAGTTCCACATTGCACCCGATCTCACGAAATGGAAAGACACGCAGACCGAGCGATGCGGAAAACCCGTTCCGGGATGGCGAGTCTTCATTATCGGAATATGGAGGTGCCTATCGCTTGGCAGATCTAGGCGCCAGTAAAAAGGATATTGGAGATCAGAGCGCTGATGGGAGATGATAGTGGCTGTCAGGCACGGGACTAAGATAATCTCATTCAGGAACTTGAGACGTGACGAATTTAATGAGGTCTCGATTGGAAGTCAACTTCTTGGATGATCGCGAAGTACTATCTCTGGACGCCCACGCAGCTTAAAATCAATAGGAAGTTAACCAAAAGCATTTCATGGCAAAGGAATTACCTCAATTACGGGCCTGCCTACTCTCCTCTAGCCTCCTATACATCTCTTTCTCAAAAAGCCTCTGCATCTCACCACTCTTAATATCCCCAAATGGCGCGATATTACTCGCATACATCATACTCACTCCCGCCTCCCTATCAACACTCCACATCAAACACGGCATTCCACTCCAATTCAAACTGCCCTTCCTCCTTCCATCCTCCAAATCACTCATCACAATCAAGCCTCCCAGTCCATGATTCAACGGCGTACCAGCAGGTGGATTCGCAAACCCATCTTTGAAGACTGGTTGGAAAGTAAAATTCTCGAGTGCTCGGAGGACATCTGGGGAGGAGAGCTGTGGTCGGAAGAGCTCGTCGACCGAGGACTTGCTGAGCAGTTTCTCGTCAGAGACCAACAGCGAGTCCAAAATCTTGAGATATTCCACTGGAGACCCGATCGCGCCGGCACCGCCATACTCGTCCTCGGTAGGGTCATCATACAGCACTTCTTCCGTGAACTCTACACCTTCACCCGTATCAATAGGCATAAACGGCAACTTGGATCCATGAGTCGGGATGCCCTTTCGAATCGCCATCTTTACGAGGTTTTTCTTCACATCCGGCTTCTTCTCTTGATGGAACGTCATGTTCTTGATGCCAAGTGGAGCCCAGATATTGGTTTCCATGAACTCTTCTAAAGTCGTGTTGTTCAATCGAGCGACGAGCGTACCCGCCCAGTCGAGACCCGTGCCATATATCCAGCTTGTGCCAGGGGAGAAGAGCAGTGGGGTACTGATCCGGGAGAGGATCGGGATTTCCATTATGCCGGGAGCTTCATTGCGAGATGCGCGCCAGGCGTGGTATTTTGGGTCAAGCATATCGTAGCCGAGGCCAGAGGTGTGGGTTAGGAGATGTCTGTTCTGTTTGTCAGTATCTCTATCTCTATCTCTCTACGGAAACGTGGTTCATCTACCTCAACGTGATAGCTGTCTGCGGCTTCTCATACGCAATATCCTTTCCGGGCTCGCACTCTTTCAAAATCTGCACATCTTTCAACTCTTTCAAAATATCAGAGACGTCGTCGTCAAGACCAATCAGGCCGCGCTCTACGCATTGAAGTGCGGCAATCGAAGTCATGAGTTTGGTGCACGAGGCGAGGATGAATGTTGTGTTTAGATTGACCTTTTCATGATTGGGGTTCTTGGGTCCAAAGGCCCGTTGATAGGAGAAGGTGCCTGGGCTTTATCAGTGAAACTTTCCCAGACGGGTTTATCTTCCGCTGGGATGCTGCCAAATGAGGATGAGAACGAAGAGAAGGCCGGAGTACCTTTCGCATCGCTGGCGACTAGGACGACACCTGGGATATCTCCCGCATCGCATGCTTTTTGAAATTGTTCCTCGAGCGAAGACATCATTGATGTATTTGAATCAAGATGTACTTTTGATTTTGAGAAGACAATTTTCAGGAATGCCCGTGGAGGTATTTATACAACCTTAGCCCGCTGAAGGTATCTGCCATTTGATGTGAATTTCATTGCTTACAGCACAGTAAGAGACGTGCCGAAATCTATTGCTTACAGGGACTTGTACCCCGCAAGGACATTTCCAGATTGGAAGCGAGAGAAGCGAGGGAACCAGTGAGAAGCGTACCGTCGTAGGGGACGGCTTGGCGCAGGATGCAGTGCCTGGTGGTGCTGACAGCGGGCGAAAGAGCGCATGGGCCAGGGCGGGTAGCGGGCATGAAGGCCGCTGGTTTTGATGAGGTTGGTAAGCGATAATTTGAAGGTCTTTCTTGATGTTGTGTAAATGATAGGGAGCAATAAACTTGTATTGCTGCGGAAGATCTCTTGGGGATCCTGTTGCGCACAGTACCAGGGATAATTGATATCTTCCAAATAGGGGTAGAATTCTTTTAGGGCTCAATACCTTTGCTGTGCCTTGAAACTCAGGTGCCCGAAATCAGGTAGCAGTGATACTGCTCCAGAAACTGGAATGTGGAGAGTCGGATCTGTCGAAGCGAGCAGATTGGCAGCAGGGAAAGTAAACACGTTTCTTTTTCTTCTCTTTTTTCGCCCGAAAGCTTCCAAGCACTTCATGATGTATATCTGAACTAGGCATAAATACATTAATATTAAGATCGTCGTCGCAATAGTAAATAGACTTGGGCGTCATTGGTGCTCTTACAGTAAGTGTTCAGCAGCGCCTTGAAAGTTCACAAGAGGGACAACAAATATCTTGGAGCTATCAGCGTAATAAGTGATCGGTACTGAGAGAAAGGTCAAGATAGGTTGAAGCAGGCAAGCTTGCAGGGCTAAGTTCGTAAGGCCAGGATTTGCTTCACCATAAACTGCTTCAACTCGCATGGTATTTCTATTTCTACTTGGTTACACATGAAAAATTGAAGGGACAAGTTTCTTAGATAGAGTGGCCAGATATTTAGGACGATTCAATCGATACAGATCTTTATGCAGGAGATTCGTGCACAGACTCATATCTCATATATGGTAATCGGGACGACCTGAGGCATATTGGACAACTTGCTGACTGAGTGACATTGGGACTTTGTCAACGACCTGCTCGCACATTCTGCTCTTTACTTTGACTCCATGATCTGTATAAATAAAACAAGCTTCAACAGACTTCTCCAACGACGATGTTGGCAGTACTTACACATCTGAGCAAGTAAATCAGGATGCTCGAATTGTCTGTCAAATTGTTTTCATGAGACGAGGAAATATGACCGCGAATAAATGATGCAGATGGGGAGCTGTTCTGAAATGGTAGCGTCATACCATATACCTTCAATTAATATACTGGCAAGTAGACGGCAAGGTGCTCAAGTTGCAGAGGTCAGCGCTTCCGTCGTGGAACGGGATCCCGTTCGACTCCCCGCTCACGTGATACTTCCCATTTGTAATTTGACCTACGATCTTTGGTCTTCATGGATCTCGGGTGTTTTGGATGTCTAAGTCCGCGGGATTTGGAACACTGTTATTCCAAACTGGAATGCTGTCTGTAAATATAAGAAGCGTATACCTCTCTGGTGGTAAATTCTCAGACAATCATCCTGGCCATCTCCCTTCAATATGGCAAACCATGTTCTGGTCCTCGGTGCAGGTGAACTCGGTACTGCAGTCCTTACCGGCCTCTCAAAATTTTCTCCACCTGGAACTCAGATCTCGGTACTCCTTCGACCAAGTACACTTTCCACTAAGTCATCGGAGAAACTCAAAGAGCTGGCACACCTGAGAAGCCTCAACGTCGCTTTCCTCGCTGGCGACATCAGCTCATCGATATCCTCGCTTGCTGAATTATTCAAGCCATTCGATCTCATAATTTGTTGCTTAGGCTACGCTTCCGGTCCTGGTTCACAGTTGAAAATCGCAAAAGCCGTTCTGGATGCAAAAGTCAAACGGTACATTCCCTGGCAATTCGGTGCTGATTATGAAGTCATCGGGCGGGGAAGTGCGCAGCCTGTTTGGGATGAACAGCTCGATGTCAGGGATATATTGAAGAAGCAGAAAGAAACGGAGTGGATTATCGTCAGCACTGGCATCTTTATGAGCTTCCTGTTTGAACAATTCTTCGGAGTCATCGATCTTGAGAGTGGAAGCGATGATGCAGAAATCGTCGTACGAGCACTTGGAGGATGGGACAATCGAGTCACAGCGACCACTCCAGAAGATATTGGGCGGCTAACATCTATGATTGTTTTCGCTGAGCCTAGATTCCGCAATGAAGTCGTTTACATTGCTGGAGATACAGTGTCGTACGGACAAGTCGCGGATATCGTCGAGAGGGTTACTGGGAAGAATGTTAAGCGAGAGTTGTGGGGTATTGACTTCCTGAAGGCGGAATCAACGGCGGACCCTGAGAACGTGACGAAAAAGTATAGAGTTGTATTTGCTGAGGGTAAGGGTCTCAGCTGGGGACTGGAGACCACCTTCAATGGAAAAAGGGGCATCGAGGTTACGGATGTTGAGAGCTTCGCTGAGAAGAACCTCGCTTAGTGAAAAAAAGGGGCTGACTTGTTTTGGCTAACAAATGGTGAACGATTGAGGATTGATACAGTTTGAACACTAAATCCAAAAATTGACAGGATTGCACCGTAAATACAGTGTTCATCGATGGTGTATCTAAAGTCTCACAGCTCGCTATTTAATTTCGCTCTGTTCCTATCCTGCCCGACCTTTTATCGCAACGAGCTAGTCTCTTCCATTCATGACCTCAATCCATTCTCCATCCTTGTACGGTAGTCACAGACCTTTGAACTCTTTTCGTGCCCTGAAGACAAAGTCCAGCAGACTGATGACGGCAACACCGACAAACATAACAACACTCCAGTTGAAGGTCGTCAACTCGACTGGAGTCGAATTCGGCCAGAAGCACCAGAAAACCATGAAATACGAATACAAAAGTGCTCCAAAGTTGATGGGAAATCCCCATCTTCCTAAACTCCACCTCGCTCTGGGCAAAAGTTCCGGGTGGGTCCAACGTCGATACAGCACGCACCCGATAGAGACGACATAGGTAATCATGAGAGACGTCAAGTAGAGTGAAATGATAGCATTGAACACCACATCAGAGCCAACATTGATGAGAGATAGGAGAATCGTGACAAGGCAGGTGACGGAGACTGCATTGGCAGGTATCTGCAATCTTGGGCTCACTCGTGCGATCCATCCAGTGATTCAGACTCTATCTGTCACAAGATCTGCCTTTGTCTATACAGGCGTCAGAAATGGATACGGCAAATCTGCTTCTCTTTTGGACAGCACAATTTTGATCATATTGGACAGTTATGGGCCATTTTCTTCGCTTGTTACCCTTTCGACACCGCTACAGAAGATATTGACATGGAGTAGACTGTCTTCAAGAGTACTATACTCTACATCATCGGGCTGTTATTCTCAAAAGCAGCCGTCATATTTCTCTGTAAACGGCTCACGCCGAATCCAAAACATGCGAAGCTGCTTTGGGCGGTGCTTGGCTTGTCAATAATCTGGGTAGTGATGGCTATACTCCTTGTAATCATCGGGTGTAAGCCAGGTCACGCATTGATTGATCTACCATCAAAGTGCTACAACATTGTAAGTTAAGCTCTCATAAGAGATAAGCGATTTTGTCGTCAACAATACCTGACAATTTGCAGTCTGCCCGAGCAAAAGCTATATGCGCAGTCGATATCTTCACCGAAGTCGCCCTATTTTGTAGCTGCATATCCCTGATATATGGAATCAGATTGTCAAGACTCCTGAAGTCTGTCGTTATTCTTGCGTTTGCCATCCGTCTGCCGTAGGTCTTCCACTGAATTCCTATCCCAATGACCCGTTCCTGCAATCTCATCACTTACGCCATTTCCTTGCAGCACCATAGCGTTTTCCGCTGTTCGCCTCGCCTCAGTCCTGTACGTGCTGCGCTCCGCCGACCCAACACTCAACGGTGTATACAGTTCTGTATGGGCCCAAGCAGAACTCGACTTCAGCATCATGGCATGTACCTTCTCGCTTCTTGGAGCATTCCTTAAGCCATTCGCCAAGAAGATCGGGCCGTCACGCCTTAATAGCTACCCGTTGAAGTCTTTGAGTAGTACCAGCAAGAGAAGAAGTCGACTAGGACTGGGTATGCCGTCGGCGGGAGAATTCAGTTTGTTCAGACCAAGTGGAGAAGGCGAGAACCAGACTACGGCGACAGGCAGAAGCCGCGATAGCAGGAGAGGGAGTCTGGAAACGAGTGAGAGCCAGCAAGAAATTATTGTGAAGAAGGTCCACTGGTCTGTTGCGAGGAATGAGGCAACACCAGATCCAGGGGCTGGGATGAGTGGAAATCCACAAGGTGCGGGAAATATGCCGGGGTCACATAGTGACGAAAGCTAACGCCCACAGCATCACCGTGAAGATCACCAGCTCCTAGTACTAGTACATCTACACCACGATCAATGAATTTATCGACACCGGCAGGGACTCTGCAGTCCTCATCCCACGAGTCGTGTCCGGCCACGAAAGGGGAAATCGCCTCCTATCGCAATCCACATGCTCAGTTACCTAGTGGACAGAGATTTCAGCCTAACTTAAAGGGATCAGCCACATGGAGTCTGGATTCGGGCTTGTCATTGCCTCCCAAGGTTGCAGTTGCACATAGCCACTTTGAGACTACCTGCGCCTTGGGCCGATCCACTCCTGCTCGTGGCTGTTCGATCGGAGTGCAGGCAGTCTTGAATGCTGAGCAACCGTATACTCATCTACCAGAAGCCGTGAATGAAATAATATCCAAAAGACAGGCCGTCCCGGATGCAAGGAGATAATTTTATTGACGTTTCTGCTGCAACATGTAGTCGGCAAGCTCGAATGGCATTTTAAGGCAAGCATTGGTCCAGGATATTACATCATTCCCCCCAACCGCAATACTTCGATGGCTCGTTCGATGTGGTACTCCTGAGCTGTTCCAAGATCGGCCTCGGTAAAGATTGCCCTCGTGTCTGCTAGAAAGCCTAGAAGGTTGGATAAGAGATGAAAGCACGGGCAGCCGAAGTTCTGTATCTGGTGACAATCCTCGAGCCAGCTCCTTTCACATAGTTACACGAATCAAGATTTTCTGTGCCTTGAATACCTAGCGCAACGAGTGGGGGGTTGTCACCTCAGAGAACATTCTAAAAGGCTGAGCGAGCCGTTGAATGCATTTTGAGGGTCAGGAATCTGAAATTTGGTAGCGAACGCCTTAAAAGCACCTCACTATCCGATGCCCTTTGCACTGTTCATTGGTCGATAACTTAACACCCAAATACAGTCTCAAGAACATGTTAATCCCCGAGTCACACGCCGGGAGCCCACCCTCCTCACACTCGAGGCATGCAAATTTCCACGACTACACACCCGGACCCTCGACTCTGAACTTGAGATCTCTACCCTGATTCTCAAACTGCGTCTGAAGCTTATCTTTCAGCGCAGCCACCACCACCGCGCCCGCTCCATAGTACGTCTCCCAGCTCACATACTCCGTCATCCCTCCACCAAGATCCTTCAAAAGACTGATATGCTCAGCCTGCAAACCCGCCAATCCGAGTCCAATATCCGTAAGCCAGCCCACAAAAGGCGTCTGATAATTTGGCTCCAAATACGAAATGCTCTCTTGCGAGGTGCTGTTGAACACTGGTATCAAGCCGTACGTGTGAAGCGTCATTGGCATCCCAATATAGACGTCTTTGGCGGATGTGACGTTTGCGGGTACGTCTACATCGTAGACGAAGGTGTTCCATTCGTGATAGCGAGGAAAGTCAAGGAGGACATCGTAAATCGTGGATTCAGAGCCACGAATGGGGGTTTGGGCGCAAACAGTGAAGATGGCCCCCTCCGTACCATATTTTGGTGTTGACATTATTGTTCCATTTGGGGCGCAATCTAAAGAGAGGCCGGGGATAGCAGCAGCAGTGGCCACAGTCGGCAAGAGGAAATATGTCAAGCGCATGGCTGCCTGCAATAGAAAACCTATTCAAATTGCGATGCAATGCAGGTGGATTGTTCTGAATGCAGCATGCAGAATTGTTCGCTGGCGGCTAGACTCCTGAGTATTATATAACACTCTGAATCCTGGATCTCACTTGCATATGCCGAGGTGGCATTACAAAGGGACTTATTACCCCGGAGAATTGAAATGCAGATATTCCCCTCCAAGGGGCTGAAGGCGCCGATCTGTTGATCAATAGATTCGTGCTACCAGGGGACAATTAGCACATGTTTTGTCAACCTTTGCAAACTGCGTAGACTTTGAGAAACACTTCGAAGTATAAAGTCTGATTACACAAGAAGTCCAGTTTATTTGAAGCACTTTTCGGGTAAGAACTGAAGGATGTGATACGAACCTACGAGTAGATTTCAGAATCAGAGATGGACCGCTGGTGGACCCGTCAAGCAACTAATGTCGGACGCTAACACACCCCCAGCGCAACCTCGGCAGTGGAGTTGATCGCCAGCATTTGAAGACATGCAAGTGTCGGTCCCTGCTGTTCCGTATCTCAATTCAGATATGAACAAGCGGTCCGCTCTATGTGCATTGCTGCTCACAAAGTTGCTGCGTAGCATCCGATGCTACCCCACATGTTTTTCGTCGACATAGTTTGGCACGCTACTTTCCCACGCGACGCCTGTATCACACCCGTAGAACTGCACCCAAACACGTTCTGAGCATGCGATCTGGACATGTATCATGTAGACCACTGCTACGGTACTGCTGTACAGGGTATGATATGGAGATGCAGGCTCGCATTTGTCTACATATAGAGCGTTGTTTGCGGCCCTGTTATTGATGAGCCCTCTTCGTTCCTTGATGAGATCTGCGAAAGACTTGAGTTGCCCTCGACTTTCCGAGCAAATTCGGTACCACGCTCCACAAGCGCTATAGATCGAAGGCCTTTGCCATAGATCTGTCAAATAATCTCAACCGTCTGCAGGTCACACAACGCGAATACCTCAGGTAGCAGCATGTCCGAACTCTCCTCGCAACCTCCACGATACTCGTGCTGAGGAACAAAAAATCGCCTATTCGACACTCCGATCCTTCTATACACCCCGCTCTTTCCTGGTACTGGTTCTAATATCACAGCCCACATAGTCATCTCGTGTCCGTGAGGAGGCGATGGCTCCTTGCTGCCAATCGACAAGATGTGAAGACACAAATATTGTTTACAAGCAGGGCAGTTTCGGGCTGCGTACTTCGATTTGCCAGCGTGTAACGCACTGCCCCCAAAGAGGCTCATCACAACAGCATTCAAGAGCCAGAATAAGGTGTGTAAGAGAAGTCTGGGTATACAAGTGAGTCTCTGCCTGGGGGCGTAGTCCCAGTAGACTTGATCATAATGGTCCTTATCCTTGTCTCGGTTCCATGGACTTTGTGGACAAAGCTTCAATACCACCCAGCCGATGGCGCCAGGAAAGATCCAAGAGAATGTTCGAGTATCATGCCTGGGATACGTAAAACCGCGCAGGCGTAAAGTTCCCGACTGGACTTCTCCGAATTTAAGTTTCCCCGCAAGCACGGTCTCAGCACTGGCAATCTTTGCTTCGTAGTCCAACCAAACACGAATGGAGTATTTCTCTTTGTGGCCTCCGAGAAATTTCAGTCGCTGCGCCGAATCAACAGATGCCCAACTCCAAGATGGTCCTTTGAGAAGTGGGGCTTTATTCTCCCAATTTGGCTCCCTCAGACGAGGTTGGATCACTCTGTAATCTACCTCCTTGAAGATCAATGGTGACGAGGTCCAAAGAAGACTGATCAAGAGATCCTTCTGCCAGAATCCTGCGAGGAATGTATCACCGGTAAGGTTGTGGATAATGCTCGCCATACCAGCCAAGGCAGGAAGCCTGTCCGTCTGTTTGGTGAGTTCTCGGTTGGTAGATAGATGAATGACATTGCGCCAGATCTCATAGACTGATTGTTTCGCATCTCCTGATTCTTCTGCTTTCACATCTTTTAAATCTGCCGATTGCGTGCGATCGATATTCTGGCCCTTTGAAGAGCTTTGGATCTGCTTCAAACCAAGAAGATCCGGCCATTCTGTAGGTCCGTTACTCACACCCTGAGCGGAATCTGAACGACCATCTGGAACCAGTCCTCCATCCGCAGCTAGCCTGCTTGATGCGCATTGCCAGTATATCTGACGCTGTCCGTAGTACAACATCCGATGCGACAGAAGCCTCTCTTGGAGGCACCAGCCTCGATCGGCCAGAGGTCCTTCCGTAACACACTGTGTCCAGCCCTCTTCCACTTCTGGAAACCTGACTACAGGCTCTAAAGTGACCGAAGATTTTCCATAGTCGTTCAGCTTGAAGTGGCACTTCACGTGGGTGGCATCGCTGCGAGACCTATCTCGAAATCTTGCCTTCTGTTGCTTAGTGGTAATCCTCGGTCTTTGAACATCTTCAGTCGAGTTGTTGAGCATTGTCCTCCATTCTTCCCCTTCACTACCGAGTCCCAACATGCCACCATCGCTATCCTTCGCAGCGGCAGCTGCCAAGGTCAAGACCGCATTTGTGTAAATATTTCCCATGTTTCCACTTTCGATTTCCCAGTCCTTGCGAGAATCTTGAATGATACACAAAGAGTCTATCCAAAGATATCGAAATCCAAGTTTCCTGGTAATAATCGCAGCATCCCGAAAGTTTGCTGGCATTGTTGACAATGGAATTGACCGAAGTCTCGAATTCAGAGTGGCTTCTGTGGTCGTCAATCTTTGACCGCTGACACTTGGGCCCCAGCAGTGTGACAACGCAAGGTAGTGTCCCTTTTCGCCTTTTGAAGATAGGATCAGTCTTGCATCGTCCTGTTGATTCGATGGGCTGACATCGATGAGTCTTGTTGGTAACTTCTTTGCCTTGGAAGCAGGACATTTCATTTCGTTGTGAGTTGCGATACATTCATCGATCCAAGCACGTGCGATATCGAAGTTCTCCTCATGCCATAAATCCTTCTGAACTTCGATGTATTTGAACTCGTAGGACGGGTTGAGATCTTCTGCGGGAAGGACTGCTTCAAGATTAGTCTAGGTTCGCATGCCTTGTCTCTTTTCGCGGGAGAATGACCTCGAGGCCTGGTAACTTTGAAAGTCAAAGACAATGGATTGATGCCAGGACCCACGATCTCAGTCCCAACTTGAAGGCTCAAATTGGATATACGACTTCTGCCCTCATCTGAAGTCTTCGTCCAGAAATCTATCCATGCTATCACAGGGACTGGGGAATTTTCGGACCCCGCCAGAGCAGCTATCCTATTTGCAAGCAACTCTTCACCGCTGCCCAAATCGACGAATCTTGAGTGAAAGTGTTGGCAATTCGTACAGCCATCGCCGGCGGAATCCTGGAGAGATCGATATGTTGGGTGGAATTCCAGGTAGCCGCTTCGATTCCATTTCGTCCTATCCCTTGTGTTCACAGGTTGACGTCCTTTCAAGTACAGCCGATCAATAGTCAACACCTCGCAAGCAGAGCATACCATTGCTGGGAAAAGGCGACTTAATGCACGAGGAGCAGTCTTTTTCTCTGTTCTTTTCGAATCGACGGTGAGCGATCGAATTGTACCTACCTAACCTTGCTATCCGGTCGCCAGTCATACCACAAACGCAAATTTTACATACGCTTCTAGCGGTATATTTTGACAGCTGAACATTCTTTATAACTGCTTTGTACGCAGAGTGGCTGTTTAGTACTCAGCCGACAATGGCAGCGAATTGCTTGCTTTCTCTTTTTAGGGTGAACAAGGACTAAAAGATCACGTGTTGCCCTCTATCCTCTCCGGAGCTCGAGCTAAGGTCTCGTCTTCCTTCGAGACATTTATTCCTCGACGTTCAAAGCATGAATCCTTTGAGAAGATACAGACGCAGCATTCGGATAGCAAGCAGAACTTCTACCAAAATTCAAGAGCCTTCACCAAGAAGGGTGACGAAAGCAAGACCGGATTGACAGATTTCTCCCCCACTTGTTTGGAGCTTCACATCACCACGATTCGTCATTTGGTCATTCCACGACGCTTCAGTTTTCTATACAAGGGCATGCTCTTCGCTTGCTGTTTGATCCAATCATATTTCGAAAGGCTATGAGCTCAGAACTCACCTTCATCAACTTCTCCGGCAGCCCTCAGCATGGCAATACTTCGAACAGCAAGACTGTCCGGTCCCACGTGATGAAGAAGTATCGACAGCAGAGAAAAGCCGAGAAGCGAAACAGGACAGCTCTGGGACGGTATAAAGCGCCGTTCTATGATACAGGAATATTCTCAAACCCAGCAAATTTACAGGAGAAGCCTCCCGAATTTGAGGATCTAAAATCTGAAGCTTCGCTATCTCCCAAAATTTCAGCCAGGACGGACAGCACACCAGAGACCGAGGATTTTAGCGAGACTGAGGAGATAGAGAGACCGGAGTTGATCTATGGGTCTCAGAGCAGTTCAAATATTGTACCTTTATCATTTTTAGATTCTGGGCTGAACGCCTACAACTTCCTACCAATATCTGCCTCGCCGAGAGTGCTAATGCTTCTCCATACAAGTAGGTCCAGTACATATTCTCCCTCTTCTTAAGACTCCCTGGCACATTTGCAAATATTCAACATGTCCCTCTAAGTTTCAGATCTGACGTTCCATAGATATATCGTCCACGATTCGAACCTCAGTCCACGCCGATCCAAGCGAGAAATATCTATCATACTACGTTGACAATGCTGCACGTCTCTACATCGCCCTCTCATACTCAGCAGTCCGTTTTAGAGATAGTTCCGGGAATCATTCATCCGAAAGTCTTTACTATCTTCAAAAATCCATATCTGCAGTGAACGACGACATCGCGGACCCGTCGAAGCAGGCTTCCGATTCAACGATCGCAACTGTTGCTTCCATGGCAAACATTGAGGTTAGGCTCACCCTTATGTTTCTCTGCCTTGCCTAAAGAAATGAAAGAGAACGCTATGAGAATCACAGAGCTGACAGTTGTAGAATTTGAATGGCGATCCTGAAACGGCAGTCGTGCATCTCAACGGCTTGAAGCGAATGGTGGAGTTGAGAGGAGGACTGAGCTGTCTCGGCATGCGCGGAATTCTCCAACGAGTAGTCCTTTGGTAAGCTCAACATAATCACACATCTCGTCTCTCATCTAATTCTCATGCAAGGGCCGACTTATGCGGCGCAACCAGAACTCAAACGCGTCCCCGATTTCCACTCGTTGAGTTTCCCAACTTGCCTCCACTTTCTCAATTATCAGACCCGGCACATGCAAGACTCTACTCGCTGCCATTTGGAGAGAATCTACTCAGTGTAGCTGTGTCGCAGGAACATGCAGAGATACTGCGGACTCTCCGATCTCTGCATGAATTATCCACATTCCTAAATCTCTCGGAGAGCGAGACCGACGAACTGCCGGTTGAAGCTTGCTATCCAGACAGGGTATATACTGTGGAGCACAGCATTCTCACGCCACTCTATGACAGTGTAGATCCAAACCGGAGCAACGACATTTGGAATATCCTCCGTCATGCCTCTTTACTGTTCATCTACACAAATTTACGACAAACCCCCGTCGGCGGAGAAATACGAAAGTCGTTATCAGGCCGATTACGATTGGCTCTGCAAAGCGCAGAACTCCGATCATTGCGAGATTTCCCAGCCGAAATGCTCTGGATATCATGCCTAGGATTGGTAGGTGCACAAGATACCATCAACCACCGATACTTCCTCAGCTGCGTGAAAAGCATCTGTACCGAGTCTTCCATCGGAAGCTGGACAGAAGTCATCGGCTTCTGTCGAAGCATGCCAACATTCGAGCGAAGCTGTGCAACCAAATGCAAGACCCTCTGTATCAACAATATATTCTTTTGACGGTACGCGACTCTCCCACCCGACTGTCTATCTTCTCTCACTCTCATTCAACCACTTATAAACAACCCTAGCATCCTTTCCCGTATACCTCTCATCCGCACTCGCCTCCTTGAACGCCTCAAGCGTCGGCTTATCCAGCACCGTCCTCGCCCCCACCATCTCCGCAAGCTCACTCCCCATCTTCAACACCTTCGCACACAACTCTAGCCTAAATCCACCTTCATATCCTCTCGAACTCGGCACGTTAGCCTGTACGCCAGGCACAGGGTTACTATGGCTCGTAACCCAGCATTGCCCGCCTGAGACGTTGATTACGTCTGTGAGGAGCTTGACGTCTAGGCCCATCTTTGTGCCGATGTTGAGAGCTTCAGAAGCGGCGAGGGATGTTATGGCCGAGAGGTAGTTGTTAATTACCTTGAACGCTGTGCCAGCACCCACTTCACCACAGTGAAATACGCTCTCCTTCTTACCCATGTGCGCGAGTACCTCTTTCGCCTTTTCAAACGAGCTGGAATCATTCGCTCCAACCATAAACGTCAATGTCCCAGCTTCCGCGCCCATTGGTCCGCCCGAGACTGGTGCGTCTACGAATGATAGTGCTGCGTTCTGGGAGAGCGATGATCGTGCTGTGTCGACGGCTTTGGCAACTTCGAGGATCGTAGCTGTTTCGATGGTTCCGCATTCCATGATCAGCTTTTGAGATGGTGAAGTCTTCGCTGCTGCTTCTGCGCCTGCCACAATACCTGTCTGGGAATCAAGGTACACAGCTTTTACGGCGGGCGAGTTTGGGAGCATAGTTATGACGAGGTCCTAGACTGGTCAACTTTTTGCCATGAAAGAGGACTTCTGGGGCAGACTTACAGATTGTGAAACGGCTTCCTTTCCGGTCTCGATGACTTTTACTGGGCCTTTGCCTTCTGTCTGGTTCTGGAATCGAGAAAGGGCGTCTTTGTTGACGTCGCAGATCAGGAGCGTGTACTCAGGACTCAGTCCATTGCGGAGGTTAACGGCCATGGGGTAGCCCATTACTCCCAGGCCTAGAGAATATCAGCAATATTCAGTTCATCCAGTGTTGGGAGAAAGATGAATATTTCACGAATTTGAGAATCGCTTGCTGCTTACCTATGAAAGCCACTGTTTTCGCTGGTGAAGACATGTTCTGTTGATTATTATGATGCTGATGTGCTACAATCAAAAAGAAAGTGAATGCCAATTCAGGTTATTTTACATTTGTATTGAGAAACTCGACATGTGAGAAACGAATTGCCAGTATTAGAGTGATAGTATGTATGTGGGGTTCATTCTCGAGTGAAGATGATGATCGGAAAGGTGTTGCCGTTACCCCGCATCAGAGTTGGAGATGGCGGGGTCATGCCCCTCGGATTTCACGGGGAATAAGGGAGCTTTTCTCGCAGGCAGGTAAGGTCGCTCAAGCCGCGAAACAGTATGCAAAGGAATTGGTATGCGATTCGCACTTCATCAAGTGTACCCTGAAGTCCAATCCTCCCATGACAAAGTCCTGCTGATTTTGACTGGCATATTTGATAGAGTTTAGCAATTCGCTTGTTCAAGTCAACATGACACTCATTAACCATTGATAACATGTCTTGAATACAGATGCTTGTGGTTTATTTCTCTAGATTAATCTGAATCGTATATAATCTCCTAGACCACCACTAAAGAGTCCCCGGAAGGAATCTAGGTCCATTCCTCTCCCTCCAACCCTTATCATGCGCAACAATAACCTCAACCTCCACCCCCTCCGGTAACCTCATATCCCCCCTACCAATCAATTTCCCAATCCTCCCAATCGTCCCCTCCGCAACCTTCGTGTCAACATGCACACTCCTCTTCCCACCATGTCCATCATCATACAACGCCACCCGCTGCTCCCCCGTCAAAATCCTCACATCATGACAGCAGTCTCCACCCAGATACACCCACTTCGTCGGCGATATCCTAGCCAGTAAATTCACATGTCCGTAAAGATGTCCAGGACTATCAACAACATACACACTCCCATCACCGAACAGATCCAACGTAGCAGGAAACTGCGCAAGGGGCTTCCACACATGTTGCGTCTGTTTCTGTTTCTCCACAGCAGTCGATGGATCTGGCTCCGTCACTGGAGGGAACTCCCACGTTCTATCGCGCGGCAACTCATCCGGATTAAACAACTCAGCAGGATACAGCGGTCCTCCTCCGTTTGTGAGAAGATGCAACGTCCCGCTCCCAACGAAGAACTTCGATTTGGGGAAATCAGAAGGCGTGCCTACATGATCCCAATGTACGTGGCTTAGCAGCACGATGTCGATATCTGTAGCAGGGTCTAAACCGCCTTTTCGCAATGAATCGGCAGCGTCTGGACTGGTAATTGTGGGTTGGCGCTGGGCGGCGTGGTGTTGTTGTGCTGTGCGGTAACCGGAGAAATCGCGTTTGAGGCCGAGGTCGAAGACGAGGTTTGTGGTCTTGCCCGGGCGAGTTGGTGATGCGGAGGGGTGTTGTATCAGGAAGGAAAGAGAGGGCACGGTGGTGCGGATTGTGGGTGAAGTGTCGGTTATGAAGAGGTATTCGGGGAGGGTCAGATGGCCTGCATCGAGGGCGGATATGGTAACGTAGGTTTGGTTTGGTGATGGTGGTGGCAGGGCGAGAACTGATGAATCTTGTGATTGAGACATGTTGTTTGTTCTGTCGTAGATTGGAACTGACCAAGCTTCAATCACATAGGAAATTTTGACTTTTCGAAAGTATATTCTGGAATTGTTCCTGCAGTCGCTCCCGAATCTGAGGGCGTTGGAGGCTTGCGGGGTACGCTGTAGATCTGAGTTGGAGTATCAACCCCGCTGTGGGGCCATTTCTTCCTCCATGACAGCAAGACTGCACTTCCTCTACCCTGGCCGAGAACGAGAGATTTCTCATCGGGACGGTCTTGGGCAAGTTCAGAATCTCGAAGCAAATTCATCGTTGCGCGGCATTTCGAAGTTCTGACCGATGCTACCGTCACAATGGCTTCCAGAACCGCGAGTCTCCCACAAGCCATGAAAGCCCAATTCCTAGAAGCGTTCAAAACACCTTACATTCTTCGAACAGTTCCACTACCCAAGCCCTCATCACCCCATGATCTCTTGATCAAGGTAGATGCAGCGTCCTACTGCCATACAGATGCCGTCTTAGCTGACGGACAAATGCCGCCAAACCCTCCCTCATTCCCTCATATCGGGTCTCACGAATTCGCCGGCACGATCGTCTCGATACCATCATCCGAGACCTCCATTTCAAATTTCAGTGTAGGCGACAGAATTGGAGTCCCAGGACGAGCTTTCAACCCATGCGGATCTTGCTTCGAGTGTGTGGACGAGCAAAGCCCCGATTCTGATCCAGCTGGATACTCAGTATTCTGTCCGAATTCAGGCAACAATGGGTTGAGTCGGCCAGGTGGATTCGCAGAATATGCTGTAGTAGACGCTCGGCAGGTCACTCCAATACCATCAGCTATGACAGCTGTGGAGACTGCGCCAATGATGTGTGCCGGTGTGACCATCTACTCTGCTCTGAAGCGGTGCCAGCTTCAGCCCGGACAGCGAGTGGGCATTGTCGGCTGCGGAGGAGGGCTAGGACATCTTGGACTTCAATTTGCAGCAAAGATGAGATATAATGTTATGGGTCTCGACTCGGCAGATGGAGCTTTGAAGCTGGCTCGCGACCTGAATACTGGCGCTAGGATCGTAGACGTTCGTACCGAACCAGCGGAGCAGATCGTTCAGGCAGTCGGGGAAGAAGATGAAAGGAAGCAAGCCGGCGACAAAGGGCTAGACGCTGTCATCATACTACCAGAAAGCCAAAAAGCGTTCGATTATGGCGTTCGACTTTTGAAGAATCACGGAAGATGTGTCGTGGTTTCGTTTCCAGAATCTGGCTTTCACTTTTCCGCCCGTGATGTTGTCTTTCGCGATATCTCAATTATTGGAAGCTTGGTCGGAAGCAATAAGTGTCTAAGAGAAATGTTGGAATTCGCAGCTGGTGAGTGATTTGCTGGTGTTTCGATTGAGCCGATGATGTGTGAACGGAAAATGGGTTTTATCAACCTTGAAATTTCTTTGCTGATGCCTCCGTTATACAGAACACGACGTCAGAGCAAAAGTGAAGACGTTTCCTCTTTCGAAGTTAAATGACCTCGTCGCAGAGTACCACAAAGGAAGTGGCGGCAAACTGGTCATTGACATGTCTCTAGAGGCGTGAAGTGCAAGCGCATGCAGGCACTTTGTTTTTCCTACAAGTTGGGAGAGAGCAACTCGAAACTGGACCTGATGATGAATAGCTGTATAAAAGTAGCCATTATGCGCGAGGCGAAATCGCGAACTTATTCCAGTGACGTGCTGGTTTCGAGCATATCAGCATAAGTGTTAAGAGAGCTCCCAATTACATCCACAATTGCCCAAGTCTGAGCTCCTCGAAATATCGTTGCCCATACACGTAAAACACCCGCACTGAGATGCTTCAGCATAGCTGGCGAATCAGTTGGGATATCAGAGGGAACAGCGAACTCCGTTTCGTTCAACATAGTTTTGACGAGCGAGCTGATCCTCCATTCGTCATCTGTAATTGGCGGTTCGGGATTTGGAAGAGAAAGAGCTTCCAGCCATTTACTGAGCAGAAAAGCACACTCAAGCGAGCAGAGGGAATGCTGGATTGACCAGATGAATGTTTGAGTTTTGGAAACAAGTCGGATACCAATCTTGACAGGAATGCTGAGTGCATGAGCCGAGTGCAGAACGGCTCGGACAAGCTTTGGCGTACGTTTGATATCAGGGCTTTCTCGAAAAGCATTGGCAATCTGTATGGGATCGCGAGTGTCAAGAGATCTGTAAGGACCAATGTCTATATTTAGTCGGATGTATGCAAGTCGAAGAATTGCTGTTGAGTTGAAGGCCACAGGTCCATTAGGATCCATGGGATCGAGAGATGACTCGGGGGTTCGTTTCCAACCCAGTTGCCAATTGCGAAGGGCATGCTCCAATGACGAGAATTCTTCCTGTGTGAATTCCCCGGCACTATCATATCGGCAATTGGCAATCTGTCGGACGAAAAAGATTTGCTGCACAAGAGCGTGGATTAGAATATAGTTCCCCAGTGACGAATTGGACTCTGCGATATCTCTGCCGCTGCGAGAGAATAGACGTCGCAATGCTTCCTGGAATCCAATCTCGGGTGTCGACTTCTTTCTGAGCTCTTTCCAAGCTGTCGCCGTTGGTGCCTTGAACTCAGCAGCCGTAGATGGGAGATTTAGCTTGATCTCGGAGTTGAGGATAAGCGGTGGGATATTGTAAACGATGCAGTGGAGGTTGAAGAAACAGAACACGATGAGCTTGGTTCTCTTGGTACTTTCAAATCTGACCCATTCCTCCCATGAAGCGGTTTTGGGCAAGGATTGCATTTTGAGCCCATCGTCCCTGACAAGTGTTGCCAGGATGCTTTGGATGGCTAGAGCCTCTCTGAGAATCTCTCTGTGCTTTGCCCATGTGGCCATAGCCATGAGAAGTAGAAGTGCCTGCGCTGTCTGAATGAGGTCTGGCTTCTGTGAGGCAGGTGAGATCTCAGCATCGGATGGTAGACCTAGAGGCCCAGAGATGGACCCTGTTCGGGTACTAGAGGAGGCTGAAACATCGTACCCCGAAGAGTGATTAGACATCCCAGGCCTTCCCAGGCTTGCATCTCGCCGACGTATCCTAGATGACGCGATAGCTTGGCTGGCATTGAAAAGCTCAACTCCCTTCTCGCCTTCAAAACAATATTGTGCGCCTACCGCAGCCATGGCAAGCGTCAATTCAATTGAGCAGTATTCGATCGACATGGTCGGGATATGGAGAAAAGGAAGATGCTCGTGGAATCCGTTCACATACGCGGCGATATACCTTGAAAGTGCCAGGCGAGATGGTAGCACGAAGTCGGCAGAGATAGCGGAGGAAAACTCTGACAATTTAGCAACAATCACTTGTCTGTCTGCAGGAGACACTTCGGCGAGTGGTCGAATGTTGGTGATAAGTGGATCTTGAGCCGGACTTTCCTCTGGCTGAAGTGACGGCAGACGGGACCCAAATCGCGAAAATGTATTCGGCTCTTCGATTTGTTGGTTCTGGCTGAATCCAGTTGCACCTTGCTTCCCCGACGGAGGGGCCATGTCATCAACGTATGAGAATGACTCCGGAGAAAACAACACCATTGGCTGACCAGCGCTCATCAAAGTTGAAAAGTTGTATGATGACAACGGCTCGCTGTCCAGAAACGCTGCCAAGTGGTCGAGTGACTCCTCAAATCCCAGCCCATAATTTGGAGCCGTATCAAAGTTGCTCGGCAAAGTATGCGGATCGTTCGGAGGAGGCATGTCCATTGAAATGCCAGGTGTCTGAGCTGATGATGCGTCAAAGCCTCCTTGCAGTGCAGAGTATTCCGCGGCCATCGATAACGTAGCAAGAGAATATCCATTATTCTGATTTGAGTTCATTGGAGGACTGAACGCCATATCGCCGGGTGACATGTTATCGATATTGAAATCGAAGTCGTTGTCTGGAGTTGCGCCGGATACCGACTGGTGCTCTCCATTGTTAAAAGTCACTCGCCTCCTCTTGGTTGTTCTCTTCTGAGCACCTTGGCGTTCCTCATCGTTGCCTTGATTGCTGCCAGTCGCATTAAGAGCATCCTTCTCGTGCGTCAATCTGAGATGGCGGATGAGAAGATCGCTGCGATAGTCAGATACATACGTTTTCGGATAATCATGGGACAAAAGGAGTTCGATCGCACCTTCGGCTGAAATGTGAATCACATTGCTGGCAGCTAAAAGGCTTATCCTGGGTATCTGTTCGTCAATTTTTCAGCGATCTTTCTGGTTACTCGCAATACAAAGCATACGAATCCTTTCGTGCCTCTGCAGATGTTCTAAACGGGCGAATCTTCTCTGGCAATGTTGACATAGAAACCTCTTCTTGACTTTGTTCGTGGCCGAGGCCGCCGCCCCCTGTTCCTCTATCGCTTCGTTTGACAGGACCATGAGCTACAATGTGAGCTAGCAAAGGGAGGACGAATTGAGGGAGTTCCGGTGGACTCAAGCTTGATGGTAATATGTTCGACTGATTCGGTGTCTTTGGTATCGTTGATGCTGGAGAGGAAAATCCGGAGAAGATTTGAAGATGCGGGGAAGTTACTTTGCCAAGATCAGGGGTGCAGGGACCGCTGGTAAGCGACGGACATTCTTGGTGCGTGGTTCATCACATATATTTCAGTGGCAGGGTGTTCGAGACACATAAGAACAGCCATGTAAAGTGAGAGGGTAGAATAGTCTAGTTATCTATAAACAAAGTCTTACAAGAATTGTAAGTTAAGTCACCAAAATCTGATAAAGAACGTCATGAGAGCCCAAGACATGGGTGACCGGGGTGAGGGAGGGGTCAAATTCAAAACTCGTTTTGAAATTATAGTTGGACATGAAGTTGCGTAGAGTCTATGTCTATCAGATCTGCCTTTCAAACTGTCGGCGTTCTATTGCCGATATCCCTCCCAAAAGGCAGTCGTGCCACCCCAATCCATGTTCACATTCCCCGTCACAATCATTCTCCCTTACGACGATGCAACTTTCCCTCCCAATTCTCTTTCTTTCTCACCCTTCTCCGCCATCTCATTCAAAACCTTCTCAGCAACCTTCATCGCATCAACCCCAGCTGGAACACCACAATACGTCGTACAGTGCAAAATCGCCTCCCGAATCTCCAATTCCGTCAACCCGTTGTTCCTCGCTCCCCTGATATGTACCGCCAATTCCGGAGCTCGGTTCAGCGCCATCAACATGCCAATGTTTAGAAGACTGCGCTGCTTCTTCTCGAGTCCTGGTCTTGTCCATGCATACCCCCAGCACCATTCTGTGACGAGCTTCTGCCCTTCGATTGAGAATTCCGTGGAGCCATTTGCGAGGGCACGGTTGACATATTCGTCTCCTACGACGCTACGGCGCATCTTGAGACCTTCATCGAAGAGCTGCTTGTGCAGCGAGTCAAACTTGGGATCGGTTGACATCTTGGGAGATAGTGGTTGTCGGAGAGATGCTGATGCAGGCAATTGATAGTTGTATGAAGTGATGCGAGGATTTTGTGTTTCTTAAGTACGTAGTCTAGAATGAAGTAAGAAAACACAGTAAAATAAAAGTTAATCGAATAGAAGTCAAAGACATCAGACGGAAAAAGTAGGTGTTGATGAAGAGCCAAGTCTCATGCCGATTTCAGGCCGACTACCCCACCAACTTCTCCAAATCTACCCCGCACCAGCACGGAAACTCCCCAAACACTGGGTATGGCTCGGATCGACAACACAGCAGATCAGTTCAAGCCGAGGCTTGCTTATACATTTTGCCGCTCAGTAGCAATACCATCGCCGAGAATCTTCAGATACGAAATTGCGTAGACGAAGCCTGAATATCCATTCTAGTAGCGGGGACCTTGAAGAATAAGCGAGAGCGTGTAACAAACAATCGGAAAGTCTAGTATGGAATCTATTCTACACTATCGTCCACTTTCCATTCCTCCTTTCCTCCTAGATATCTATACACAACTCTTGAATCTAGATCTCTACATCTCGGATCATTACTCGCTGCCGTGTAAGTTTCCAAACCGACCTGCCCCAAAACATTCTTTGCTCCGACCCTCTTAGCCATATCCACCGCCAACCCAAAATCTTTCCGCATCAACTGCACTTTGAATCCATTCTTATACCCATTCGTAGAAGGTGCTTCCGGATGTACACCAGGAACCGGGTTGAACCGATCGCAGACTGTATTTTGTGCTGTGCCGGCCGCGTAGACTTTGGCAAGAGTTATGGGATCCAAGCCAGCCCTCATTCCCATATCCATTGCTTCTGAACAGGCAATAGCAATCACCCCCGACAGGTAATTGTTCGATAGTTTCGCTGCAAGACCCAGTGATGGCCCGCCACAAGGTATCACCTGCGATCCCATATTCTCGAGGAGCTGTGTGAGGCGCGGTAGGCTTGGATCTGTCTTCGAGCAGCCCAAGAAGAATGCTATGGTGCCTCTGACAGCTCCAACTACTCCTCCACTAACAGGTGCATCGTAGAATGAGGCTGATGGAAAGTTCTTTGCTATATGATCTTTCACCAGAAGGCTGGTTGCGGTGTCGATTGTGGAGCAGTCGATGAGGAGTTTGTTTGAGATATCTGTGCTGCAGACTCCATTCTTCTCGTCCAGATATACGGATCGGACATGTGCCCCTTCTGGAACCATTGATAAGATAATTTCCTGGTATAAGAAGTCAGCTTTGTGCTAATTCACCCGAGAATCTCTTTTTTGAGGGTATCTACCGTCTGTTGTGCCACTTCTCTTGCACTCCCGCATTTCACAATTTTCTTTGGAAATTCGGCACAGAAATTGTCCATTGCTTCTTTCGCGACGTCGAAGACATATATCTGAGTCTCTGGTGGCAATTTGTTTGCGAGGTGTTTTGCCATCGGAAAACCCATTGCTCCGAGGCCAATGAATCCAATCGAGTCATAAGACTCGGTAGCAGACGACCCCATCTTGACGTGAGTGACCAAGCTGCACAGATGATGCAACTAGAAAATTAATCCCAGGGAAAGCAGCAATAAAATCTAAAAGACATCTTGAAAGAATTCGCCGTCGGGCTTACAGAGAAGTGGAGTTCACGGCTTCCCCAAAACTAACACCCGCTTGGCGTCAAGCTTCGGGGAGGTCCATCCGGGTAGTTCTTACCCCAATTCAGCGGAACCATCCAGCAATACCACAACACAGCGTTGATTAATCGGCATTCTCCTCTCCCTGTGTCGCCATGCAAGAGTCCCAATACATCAGCGACTTGTCAGCATGTCCTCTGTCTTCGTGAAGAACTCCGGTCCTCCCTCGCCTCCACTGGAAACAGCGACTGTTCGCGTTCACGCTCTCTCGGCTGGACATTTCTCGCTTCCCGAATATCAATTCGTGCATCCTGCTTCCAAGACAGCGAGGAATACCGTTCCTTCTCTTGCCTTCCTCATTCAACATGAAAATGTTGATACTGGAAAGACGACGAGGATTGTGTTTGATTTGGGACTACGTAGAGACATAAACAGGTATTCAGAACCAATCAGGAAACATACAGAAACTCGACAACCGATGACTACAGATCCAGATGTTGTCAAGAGTCTTGCGGCTGGTAATTTGACACCGGATGATATTGATTTTGTCGTTTTATCACACGTACGTCTACAACCTGGACTTTACAGCACAAACGCTAACGATTCCCGCCAGGTGCACTGGGATCACGTCGGAGAACCACGCGACTTTCCACACAGCCAGTTTATCATTGGGTCAGGAGCAAAAGCGCTACTTCAGGGCAGTTCTGCATCACTCCGAGGTGGACATTCGTTCTTCGAAGCCGATCTATTGCCTGAGTCAAGGACAACAGAACTGGCAAATCCCTCCTCGGAGGAGAGATCCGGGAAATTTATAGCACCTGGAAAGCCAAATTTTGAGCAGAGCTGGACGACTCATACGATGTTTTCACACGTTATGGACGTCTTTCAAGACGGCAGTCTATACATCGTTGATGCACCAGGGCATTTACCCGGACACATCAATCTTCTCGCCAAGACAGGCCCGAACGAGAGCGTGTACCTTGGAGGCGATGCTTGCCACGACAGGAGAATCATCCGAATGGAAAGAGAGATTGGTACTTGGCCAGACTCGGAGGGACATGTTTGCTGTATACATGCGGATAGAAAAGAGGCTGAGAAGACAATTGAACGGATCCGTGCCATTGAGGAGCAGGGAGTGGAGGTTATCTTTGCTCATGATGTTGAGTGGGAACGAGATCCGAAGAATAAGGAACGATTCTGGGGAGCTGTCTAGTATTCATCTGATATTATAGAGTATTAGAAATGACATATATATATATGGCGAATTATCTCGGGACAAAGCACGTGGAAGTCATGATAGTGTCTCGAACTTCAGATAAGCGAAGAGCCGCCCCAATGCTTCCATATCAGCAAAATAATATCGAAACACGAGTTATAGCTATGCATTACAATCCATTCCGAGCTTCACGGTAAGTTTTGTTCGGGTTCAGATTCATCACATGCGCATCACCTCGACTGGCAGTGGGGTTGTTTACTTCCACTGCCAACTACCCCGCAGCCCCACGCTTCTCCAAACCGCGGGGTCAAGTACGTGAACGACTACGAGCCCACCATGAATCCGATGTCTTTCTCGTGCTATTCCACATTTCTACCTTTAATTGATGCATGCGATAAGCCTCGCTTCCACTCGAACCTCCATCCTCTGCCATTATCCAATCCTGATCCCAAACTGTTAAACAACAATGGCTTCCAGCCAATCCAAATCCCCCGCAGAGTTGAAAGCCGATTTCCAGGCTGACCTAGGCCATCTCGCATTCACAACCGCCTGGGCAGACATTCTCAAATTATCTCCAGAAATATTCGACGCAAGTCGTCATCTCCGCAGCGTCCCACTAAAGAAGAAACACCTCAAGCCCAAACTCCAATCTCTAATCGCACTCTCCGTCTCCAGCGCCGCAACACACCTCTACCTCCCCGGCATCCATACCCACATGCGCGCCGCCCTCGAAGCAGGAGCCAGCGTAGCCGAAGTCACTGAAGTTTTAGAATTGACGAGTACCCTGGGTATCCATGCTTGCAACATCGGTGTTCCGATTCTGGTGGAGGTTATGAAGGAAGAAGGGATTTATGACAGTCATAAGAGCACTGTTGAGGCGCCGAAGGATCAGAAGAGAATTGATCTAAGGGAGGATTTTACGAAGAAGAGGGGGTATTGGCATGAATTCTGGGAGGACTTCTTGAGGCTTGATCCGGAGTTCTTTGAGGCTTATTTGGACTTTTCGACGGCGCCGTGGGTAAAGGATACAAAAGGGGATGGAAGTGGAGGTGGTGTGCTGTCGCCGAGGGTTAGTGAAACGAAGTCCCAATCATGTTCCTTGTTGATATTCTTCCTCCTCGAGGGATTTTCTCGCGCGTAGAAGACAAGACTTGCTTCGATGAATTTGATGCTGACTTGTTTCCCTCCCACAGGATAAAGAGCTAATCTACTGCGCCTTCGACGCCGCATCAACCCACCTCTACAAACCCGGCCTGAAACTCCACATGAAGAACGCAATAGGGTACGGCGCCACGCCAGAAGAAATCATGGAAGTCTTGGAGATCGCCACGTTACTGAGTCTGCATACCCTTGAAGTCGCTGCTCCCATCTTGGTCCAATTGGAAGGAGGGAAGTAGATAGATCAATGGGTGGGTAGTAAACAAAGACTTCTAAGCGAATGGAATATTCAATCGAGGCAATTATCCTTATAGTCCGAAGTATCATTCGAAGGATTGTAGTTTAAGAAATCATGGAAGTGCAGCGAGAAGCGGGTAATACGAAAGAGAAATTGTCTCCACCCGAACGGTTTGTGCGAAGCATTGCAGATGTATCGATGGAATACGTAAAGCTCCATCAACACCTCGCTTACTGTAGTTCTTTCAGCCAGCAACCTGAAACCTAGAACCTAGAACCTCTCCCCCTCGCACTTCCAGTCCAAAGAAACAAACCTCCAAAAAACCCCCCCCCCCCCCAAGAACACTTAACAGATTCTCTTTGATGAAACATATAAGCGGGATAATGTTTCTAGTAGCCAGTTAAGCTGAGCGTGTAAAACTTTTTTTCATTATTAAAAAGAACTGGACATGAACTGCGAGGAAAACGAATGGCATGTTTACGCCTACTTACTGTAACGATACGGAACATCTCCGATTACCTATCCGTTCAATCGCCTACTTGTTCAATTGCATACTCGTTCAATTCAATTCTTTAACTCTCCAATGAGATCAAAACGGCCTATCTCCCATCAATTCTGGCCTGGCCGTCCCACTTGTATAATTGAAAGCCTCCCGCCCTGGTCGATTCAATCAGCAGACCGTATTCAAAGGTAGATCTGATTTTACATGTCAGGGCAAATTCAAAACACCAGGATGTGAGATGAGGTAAGAGCAGGATAAAAAAAAAAGCAGCATTTGACGTTTCCTGTTGCATTGAACATTAAAGAACAAAAGTCTCGGTATACCATTCCATCCCGAGACGTATCCAGACAAGCCAGCCTTGACCAGTCTCAACCAGCCCAGTCAGCCTTTCCCAGCCCAGCCGGGCACCAAACGCCATCCTCGATCCCCAATTTCAATGGACCGAAAGGATCAGGTACTCCTAAACCAAGAAGTACAAAGCCTACAAGCAGCAGCAAACCCACCCCCAAGCCAGAAACCCCAGTTTATCACCTCCCATGCTGCCCAAGCCGCAAGTTCAATCCCCAATACTCATCCACCCAAACATAGCCGTCGCACCAACCAGTACCAACGTCGTCACAATCCCCGCTCCGGCTTTGTCTCCTCCCGTAGCAGGTCTCATCGCCTCGGGATTAACCACACTCTGACTGCCCGCATCCGGATTTCCCTCACTCGTCCCACCTGTCGCGTTCGTCAGAGGAGGCGCAATCGTCTCCAGCGGCAGCAAGTTGACGAACAGCGCAGACATAGCAGCCATTTGCTGTCCCACCCCCTGAGTGCCATCCCACACTTCACCTTTACTCCAGCTGAGACCACACATGCGTCCGTTGTCACCGCCAGAACACTGTTTCGCAGCTGCTACTGCTGAGGTCTTCAGTTTCGGCATGATGCGATCGCGCGTGAAGGGGGCGATTAGAGAGGTTGCTGCGAGCCAGCGGGTCACGTAGGCTTTGAAGGAGAACATGTCGGTGGTGCAGGTTAGCTTTGGCTCGCAGGCTACTTCGTAGGCGATGTCGTCGGGGAAGAAGGTGTTGAAGGTGGAGTTTAGGAGGAGGTTGACGCGTTCTTCCCAGATGGTGCTGCCATTCGTCTGGGGGTTGTTAGACTCGACTTCGTTTGACCAAAACAAGGGTGGAAAAGTCCGATGAGGAGTGTAGGAATGGAAAACTTACGTAGTTGTACATATTTGCAGCACCAAGCAACCAGACCGCAATATTATACGAGAACTGCACCTTGTTGATATCCGTACAGTTGTACTGGATATGCCCACCATCATAGACATTATAATTAGCATCCATGTATCCAACACTCCTGATCCAATCCCACGTCGTCTCAGCATGTTCATAGTAGGTATGGTTATCCGTGTATCGAGCAAGTCTGGCCGCGATATTGAAGAAGCACCCATTGGCAATGGAGTTCTTGTAATCGTAGCCAGTGAGATATGGGTAGACCTGCCACCTCAGACTGCTTCCATTAGCCCACATTCATCTTCTTCCTCTCTTCAAAAGCAGCAAGAGGAGCAACTCACCCTCCACCACACTCATCATCCGGCCTCCTAGCCTGCGTATTAAATACCGCCTGCGCAAGAGCCAACCAACCCGGCGCCCCAGCAGGAGGGTTCTGGAAATTGGTCTCCGCAGCACTCATAACCGTCATCCCCCAGAAACCCTGATCGTCATTCCCCATACTCTGCGACCAGTTCCGGGGCATCATATCGAGATCTTCTCCTACTTGTGCCTGGATACCCTTTGCCGTAACGTCGTTGTATGAGGAATCGCCCGTGTAATGCCAGTAATCGATCAAGGTCCCCCACATAGCTCCTGATTCCCACCAGTAGTCTGTTTATCTGTCAGTTCAAGGTTGGGCGGCGAGGGTAAGGTGGGGAAGAACGTACATCCTGTTGGAGGGTTTGGAGGAGGACCTGGAAGCACGCCAATTATTCCCCCGCTTTGGTTTCCTTTGTAGAATGTCATCATGTCGTAGGCTATCGTTGCAGCGGTATCTTTGATGGATGCTAGAGGGGGTCAGTAATTGTTTCGAGGGGTATCTGCAGAGCTGCTACGGCGGATACGTACATGCAGAATCAATATCAACTGTGAGAGCGTGAACGGCTGTACTTCCAAGAACAAGCGCTGTCGCAGCGCGAGAAACGAGCGTTGATAACATGGTGATGGTGTTTGTACAGCCCAGAAATTGATTGATTGATTCGAGAGCCGTCAGTGGTTCGAGATCGTAGATCAAAAACGAGTGGGCTTCAATTAAGTCGTTCGAGAGTCGCACATCGGGAGGATCAAGTGTTGTTGTTGTAAAGACAGGATGCTCAGTGGCGAGCGAGCAGGATTGATAGTTGGAGAGGAGGAGGGAATGATGAGCAGTGCAGTGCAGTGCAGGTTGTCAGGGTCAAGTCTCCCGGATTCCAGGAGAAAACAGACAGACGGACGGGAATCGGGAGCGTGATGATGATCTTGGCGGCAGGCCAATCTAGGTGGGAGGCATGCTGATTGGGGCGATCGAGGGGGCGTGTTTGCGGTAGAGATGCGCGCGGACAGGTCGGATTCCTTCAATCAAACTTCTACTAAACACTCGTCACGCTGTCCATGTTCCATTTCCATCTGTCAATAGATAATACCTCGCCAATATCAATTCAATGATCCTCCAATGTCCATCTCCCTCCTCCATCAATTCAACCATGACATCTCAAAGTTTCGCAAAAAGCTTTGAGGGTCGCATTCGAAGCATTTTAGTGGACTGGGCGCCAACTGGGTGCGGGGCTCTCGGTGGCATTTAGTGGGTTGCCCAGGGGTTACCAAGGGCTGGGCTCGTGCTTATTTCCAGCGGATTCAGGGGGAAAGCAGATCCCCCCAAGCCCTTCCAAGCCCACGATCGATGATGATCCAACATGGAGAAAATCTGGGTCGCAGTGGAGATGCGCGATGTTGGGTCAAGCTTCTGTCCAAGATACCAAGGCGATCAGTGGCTGAAGGGACAAGAGATGAGGAAGCTTGGTTGCAATAATCGAGATTTGGTCCTTTGGATGTCTTGCTGGATAAGCTATGAGGCGTTGCTCCTTGGCCTGTTTGGAATGCTGGGCGAAGCTTCGACAAATGCATTTGAGCAGGTAAGTGACAGCATAAAATGCCTGGCTCGGAAAAACAGTAGATTTCGTCCGTACTAGGATTTGTTTCGCGCATGTGGAGAAATCTCCTGCTGGGATACAGCTTCCCGACTCACAGTCACGATAAATCACGTCTCCAAGCTCAAATAGCAGATACAAGTGGAAGAGAATTACTTTTGTCTATGTATGTATGTCATGACCAAGGATGTACCCCATCCAATGCCGTTTGGCTGGTCTAGTGAAAATAGTCCTTGATGTACAAACCCCGATGCTCCCCATGATGCAGCCGTTTCAATGCAGTTCGCCCTGACCATTAACCTAATGAAATTTACAAAAGAGCAAGAGCAGCCAACAGTCCGCCCATGACACCAACAATCGAGCCAGAGATGGAAGAAGCAGAGTTACCAGTCACGGATGCTGGAGTGGTAGAGCTCGATCCAGATCCGGTGCCAGTCGGGGTAGCAGTGGTCAAGAGAGTGCTGTTTCCTGATCCTGATCCTGAGCCAGATCCTCCAGAGACACCGGTGGATCCAGAACCGGATGCAGTGGCAGTAGCAGAGACAGTTCCAGCGGAGCCATCAACAGCAGGCTTGGTTGGGGAAAGACCACCTCCAGTAGAGACAATTCCACCTCCAGTGAGGGCACTCGACGCGGATGAGATGGCGCTGGATGCTGTGGCAGAAGCTGATGCCGACTTAGAGCCAGAGGCGCTGGCAGTAGAAGATGGCTTGGCGCTGCTGGAGCTGGAAGAAACACCAGAGCAAGACAAATCGAAGAGAGGGGTGCTGCTCAAAGGAGATCCTGGAGCAATACCGAAGCTTGGGTTGGGCGAGGCGTTGTTGTCGGTGTCCTCAAGAGTATACCACCAAGTGTTGACGACGTCGAATCTTGGGCATCCAACCTCTTGCCAGTATGTCTTGGCGTTCTCGGTGTTAGGGACGGCAAGGTTCTCAGTCTTTCCTGTTACTGGCCATCCGGTCTCGGTTATCCAGACTGGCTTGGATCCAACGGCGTTCGCAGTGTTGTCAACAGCCTCGTTGAAAAGAGCAGCGCCGTTCTCAATGCCGTTGGACTGAGTGTTCTGGAAGTATGGGTAGGCATCAACACCAATCCAGTCGCAGTTGTCAATGACAGCTTGGTTGGAACCATTGACCCAGGCGGTCCAGGTATCGACGTGACCAACAGGAGCAGCGCTCAAAGCAGTACCAGCAATGGTAGATCGAACTTGCTTGATGTAGTCGACGAGGGTGGCAGGGTCAGCTCCGATGGTGGAGCCTGCTGCAATACCAGTGGGCGAGTTTCTGTATAGATCCTCACTTCCAATCGAGATACCAGCAACACGCGATGTGAAAGCATCTCCGTATTGGGCAATAGCAGCCTTGAGAGCGGTCAATTCGTTGGGGAAGGCAGTTCCTGAGGCCCAGAGGGTGACGAGGAGGGAGATGTCTTCAGCGATGGCAGCGGGGATGGCAGAGGTAGGATCACTGGTAGTACCGGCTTGCTAGCTAGATGTCAGCTTTGAAGCAAAATCGCAGAGCAAAGGAGAAGCGTACAATGGTGGTGTAAAGACGAGCACTCGTGAAGCCAGAAGCTCCAACCAAGTTCTTGGAGGTCTGGAAAAGAGACTGGAAGTCGGATTGAACTCTCGGGGCGTATCCATCTGATTTGGTAGCACCGTAGTTGAAGCCCTTGTATGCTGCGGCAGAAGCAGTTGATAGTGTAGCCGCGAGGGCAAGAAGACTGGTAGAGGAACGCATCTTGTTGTTGATGTGCAAAGCGACTGTAGTGACTTTCGTCGTATTAAAGAATTACTAAAGTGTGAGCAATAGAGAAAAGTTGAAGTTGAAGAGTTGATTGATTTCGTGACAACCGGAGTGAAGTGATGGAAGTGAAGAAGAGAAGAGGGAAGGAAATCAAGCCACGGGAAGAAGGAGACATGGCTATTTATGGCGCGTTAGTTTTCGACCACGGCATGGCATGGCCTTGCTCTTGCCCATGCTCACCCACTTGCATACCCACCATCCACCTCTTCCGTCTGTTCCTGCCTGCCCCGATAACGCCTTTATCTGAATGTGGCGTAGCGCCAAGAGCATTTCTCCACCTCGCCCCTGTCCCGTCCCAATGAGATCTGGGGATGACGACGTTGGGGCTTGCGTTCCTGCATAAAACATTTTTAGCCAAAAGCAGAGATTTTGTTTGGAATTCTCTCCTGCTTGGCCGGTCTTCTTCCTCTCTCTGGCTGCAATAATTTAACAGCAAAGCAGGAGAAAACAAAAAAAAAAAAGTACCAATGATCATTTCCTCTTTTCGGTCCCGAAATAGAAATCATGTTGTCCCGATCAGATCACTAATCCCGGTGCATCCCCATCTCGTGTTCTGGGTCAAGCATTCCACGTTGCGTGGCAAAAAAGCTTGGATACGAGGACAGGGATAAATGAGGGTCGTGCTCCATTCAAAAGCAGTGCATTAGTCTCCTTTTGGGATGGCACAATGAGATTTGACTGGCTGCGTCGTCCTAGTCTGGGCCGTGTCCTCTTGATGACATAAACTTGTTGAGTTGCTTGAGTTTCTCGAAGCATCTTCTGATCGAGACTTGTTGTTGTCGTCGTTGTCAATTGGATTCCGATTTCGTGGGATCACGCCACCATTGATCTACCTTCATATTCTACTTTCCTTAAAGACCTTGCGAAATGTTCAGGATGGCGCTTCTGGTGTTATTGCTTGGTTTTATTTCGATTCAGTCTTTTGGTTCATTATTTCATGCTTTCCGCATATGAAGTTCTAGTGTTCAATAGTCCTGCCGAAACTGTTTGGATCTGACATAGATCTTCTGACGCGCGGGATGCACTGAACCTTGATTCTTGTGCTTTCAAGACCACCATCCGATCCAAACCGGATACATTTCTCCAAGTGAACAGAATCCATCGCTGGGCTTGCCAAGGACAAAAGTTGATACTATCGTAGTTTGTGAACATGAGAGTGGGGTCTCGCAAATCATGCATTTGTTGACTCTGGACAAATACAGGACATGACCAATATTCCCCATTCTGCACAAATACCCTGTTAGACAAAGACTACCAGCTCAATCATCTTGGTTACAATTTGCTATGTCGAGTAGTTCCAAGATGGGGCAGATTGGGTAACCTCTGATATGGTTCAGGAATTTTCATCAACTATGTATTCACTACGCTTCCCTACTAGTCATGCCTTTGAGCCATCTTCTTGATTCCGAGTTCTCTACGAGGAACTGCCATCGATCCTCTTGGACCATCTATCATTAACCCAGTGCATCATTCACTTCTTCGCACTACTCTTGCCATGACATCGATGTTCTTTATGCCATACCGCCAATTCCAGCCTCCTGTTTTCTCTTCTCTTTCAGTCCAGACAAGCGACCGTGCTTCGATTCTATCCTCCTATTTCTTTTCTCTCTCAGTCCAGATAATCAGCCACGCTGCAATTATCACCCAACCGTACACTTCCCATCCCCAAGATGAGCCAACTCTTCTCATCCCACTATCCTCCTCTACCTCGCAATACCCTCCGCCATCCCCTCACTCGTAGTCGTCACTCCCGTACTCAAACTCACACTCACCGACGAATTTCCACCCGCCCCGACCCCCCGGGGGGTGTTGGACGAGGTGGACTTTCCTCTAGCATCTTTGGCGAGCTGTCTGTCGTCGTGGAATGGACGAGTGTAGGCCTGGCACTTGGAGCTGGGTACGCGAGCTTTGCTATCTCGGGCCCTGCACCTGGATCGATTTGTCTGCCATCTCCATGCGAGATGAAGATCGGATGCCAAAAAATAGGCTTCGCCTAGTCCAAATACGCAAGCAGTTATCATAATTATTGTCCTCATAATAAAAGTATATCACAGTGCCACTTTAAGACCCGGCTTCGACAGATTCAAACATTCTCAAACAAACTCGAGGCGACGGAAATATCCCATCTAAACATCTGTTGCCTCATCTGGCACAAATCCTACATCAACAGAAGGCTGATCCTCACGGGTGATGAATGGAGTCGTGCTTGCATCCCCTCCACGATGAAGGAAGTCCAAACGCCGCCTATAGTACTCCCCAGCCGTCATATCATTTAAAGGACAGCTCAAATTTAGCGTCCCTTCCCTGACAGGCTTCAGAATGGTATCGACGTTAGCGCTCATGAAGCACGGCATCGAAAAGCGTTCCGCGCTACCATTTCTAAACGACAATCTGTGAACGGTTGACTTAAACATCCCGCCAGACCAAATCTCCAGAAAATCCCCAATGTTGATCAAAGGCGTGTCCGCAATCACCGGTGCGGTAATCCATTTTCCAGACGGAGAAAGGATCTCTAAGCCTCCTACGTCGTCTTGGAACAACACCGTCAAGCTGCCGAAGTCGGAGTGTGCGCGCAGTCTTGTCTGGCCATTCTCGGGACTGTAGTTCGCAGGATAGTACATGTAGCGTAAGGTCAGCCCCTTTCAATCAATTAGAATCCAGTCCAAGTTGATGTTTCCTTCCGGCTAAGAATCATACCGCGTCTGTGACCTGATTGTGCGATTTGGAAAAGTACTCTGCTTCAAGACCTAGAATAGTGGCAAAGCTTCGCAAGAGCTCGTTGCCTAGGCTATGCACCTTCATTTTGAAGTCTTGGATAAAGTCGTAATGAGGTGCAAATACTGGTGGCAGATTCATCGGAGCTTGATATTTGCCGCCAAAGTTGAAGCTGATATGATCGTCTTTCCCATCAGCACCTTCGCACCATCTCCCGGAATACCCAACATTGTCTTCGTTGATAGTGTGCTCTGGACCTGGAGGAGACCCGTGGAAAAACTCTTTTGCTAGCGTGAAGTTCTTTGCTACATCTTCCTTGGATAGAGGATGGTTTTTTAGAAAGAAGAAACCTAGTTCATTTTAGTCAATTCTCGATAGTCAATGGTATGCAACATACCCCATCCTTTGGCTGCGGTTCCTAGATCTTCATCAAACCTTTGGGGATTCGAGCTCTTCAATGAAAAATCAAGAACGGGGATATTCTCCATCGTGTAAAAGTAGTGCCGTCTCGGATTTGGTGCGGATACTATGTAAGGATGAGGGTCAGATTGGCTCTTTAAGTCGTTTGGTATAGTCTAAGTTACTGCCTGATTCAATCTTTAGCTCAAGCGAGAAGCACAGATAAAGCTGACAAAGGAAATACTAGGCAAAGTGGCCCAATTAGGCCATCGGCGAATCCCTATCTGTCAGCGTATTCTATATATCTGATTGCGCTCGTAGCCATAGTAGCCTCCTGCGCCCGAAGCCCATGATCCACGCTAGGCGCAAATATACTCCATAATAGGCTAGACTGGTCTGAGGGTTAGATATCAGCTGCCGATCAGTATGTGAAGTTCCCGTAAGCGATGTTTCCATGTCATGCTTATGCTTTAATCAGAGTGGACTCTTTTTAACCGAAACCTCGGGGAAACCGAAGAGTCGATATACACATGTGAGTCGAGCAGACGAAAATTTGGTGAATTTCATGTTCTTTGATTGTTGATTATCTCTACATAATCAAGTGTATCGTTATCATGCAGAGTTACATCTGGCGTCACGTCTGTTTTGAGTGGATTGAAAAGCCTTACAAGTAATAGGCTTGGGGAGTTTGCAACACAATATATATTCTAGGCGTCCATCTAATATAGGGGATGAGGTGATGGGAATCTTTGACGCATCCCTTTCATTGACTACCGTCCAAAGTACTTTACCTCTATCAGTCTAAGAGGAGTGTACGCGACGACTACCGTGACTAGAACCAGGTAGTCCCCCACATCTCCACCGTAAGCACCTATAGGCTTGGCAGCAGGGCCAGTATACTGTGAGCCTAGTGGTTAGACTATCTCTAGCAGTGGAGAAGAATAAGGATGCTTAACGTACCCAGACCTGAGCCATTCCTAGGAAGGAAATGCCAATTCCCATACACAATGTAAAGGTGCCTGCAATACCCCAAGGCATTTTTGACTGATCTTGCCAATCGTCGACATTGTAACCTCCTGTTCTTGGGCGGATGAAAAAGTGCTCTATGGCAAGAATCGGACCGAAACATAGCGTCCAATATCCGAGAAGCGATAAGAAATTATTTAAAATGGTCTCTAGGACATCCTTGCCGCCCCAGGCAAGCCCAAGAGTTGCGCCAGCGAGTAAAATATTCCAGATGAAGCGAGGCACAGCCATCCAATACCTTCCTTGAAGCTGCAAGGACAGCGAACTAGAATAGAAGATGCCGATGAGGTTTGCAACTAATGATAGTTAGTGCCATTCTAGTAATCATCTAACCTTAGAATATATAACTCACTGAAGGATAGGCAGTAGAATACTGCCACCGTTTTGGCCCACCCGGATGGTCGCAGCGTGGCCACGAGCAGAGCCCCAACTCCACCCTCTGTATAGTAACCATACATCGCCTCGTTGGTGGTAATTACACCTCCAAGGAAATTACCTAATACTCCAATGAATGTACTGGGTAAGACAAGCCCGATCCAAGTCAGACCAAACACGAGCCAGGCATTAATATCTGCTGGGTAATGCACATAATAGTCTCCCGCCATAGAACACCACGCAGCTACTGTACCAAAGATAATAGCGAAGTAGCTCAGGCATGCACCGGTTTTGTCTAACCCTTCGACGGCCGAAAATCCTAGATCAGTTGGGAAGTAAACAGCAGCTTGGGCCCATTGAACGCACAGCAAAATGAGTACCGCCACCCACGCGACCGACTCAAAGTGATGTACCACTTTGAAACCAAAGAATGAGATAAAGAAAGCAACAGCGATGACGACGATAATGCCGACTGCTAATGGAATTGTATCTCCAGACGCCGCGCGCAGAAGCTGGCCTCCAATGATAGCATTTACGACACCGAACCCGATGTTGACGATTATGTTGAGGATCCCACAAATCTTTGCACCCCAAATTCCAAACGCAAAACGACAAACAGTAATTTGTCGTAGTCCAGTGGGTGCTGAAAGCGTGGCAGTGAAGGCAGGAATCACTGCTCCCAGCATGGTCGAAAACACAGTGAGAACGACAGAGTCGTTGACAGATAGTCCATACACAGGACCAAGAAGTCCAATGCTAATGAGTGTTGGACTCATGAGCATTGAAAACCAGAAAAGAATCATCTATTGAGGTCAGACAGATACCATTCGAGTCTTTCAATCATTTGACATACGTTAATGATGCGTGGTGGCTGGCGCTGGTCGTCTGGAATTCTATTCACGCCAGTTGCTTCGACGCCGAACTTGCGATCCATCCATACCTCCGCACGACGAACGTTGCGCAGTACAACGCTCGAATCGCGGAAGTCGATGCTTTCGATGTCGCCGGCAATATTTATTGCATAGTCTTTGGGCGTGGGTCCCCTCTCTAGGGCAACTAAATCATTGGTGACGCTACAGGACGACATAGCTTTCGCACCAATATTTTCAATCGGCATAAAGAAGCTGAGAAAGTAGTATGAGAGCGGCCTCTTGGTATGTTACGGGAGTGATAAATGTGTGCGAAATGAAATTCCCAAGACTGTAAAGGGATTTTGACGGCAAGTATATCAGTCTTTGTTTTGAGGCGAGCCTTACGGGTCAGGGAGATGTCGTTATCAACCCCTGCGGAAGTCGGCTTCGCCCGCAAAATGACAAGATACTTCATGGCCAAGAAGATATTATCAAAGCGTAGAGATAAGGATACGAGTATTTGTTTCTGACCGCTAGAACCTAAGTGGCCTTGGTTCTGCTCTGCTGGCCTAGGATTGAGCCATGCGGTGTGTTTCTAATGCAAGCTGAACCGTGGTGGTGGAATTTGGATGTGGATACTACAAGGCTTATTTTGTTGCCGAACCAAACACGCACAGCGCTAGAACCAAATAGGTGGCTATGCGCGCTTAGTGGCTCTCGTCAGAATCCCCGCAACGAGAATAAGCTGGCATTGTTATCAGTATCACAAGCTTCAGGAACTTTTATATGGCATGCCGAAACATTTATCCGAAATGAACGCGCCATGCGTTCATATGCTAATGTTCGGTCTTGACCCGATAGGGCTGCTGCGTGCACCTAGTGTCACACTTTACATTTGTCAAAAACTGAACCAATTAGTCCTATCGTCACAATGTTCAATCTTCATATCTATGGCTTCAATTTGTGACTAGTATCCAATCAATGTACGCGGCTAGTTGTGCCCGGCAACCCTGCCGTCCTTGGTCCCGATCCCTCGTCGATAATGTCAGGCACGATTCATGGTTTCCCGAGATCTCGCGCAGTGCGACGTGTTTCCCTATAAAATTTGAGGCTTTATCATCGAACTACTGCCATCAGCACAAACCCCTTTTAAGTTCAGGCCACGCACTTTGGTAACACCTCTGTCAAACATATTCCACACCTGTCAACAAAATGGGGAGTACAATCAAAACGAAATTTGGGGATCTACAGGTCTCCGACGATATTATGTCAGGAGCCTTCAATTCAATTCCCATTGTCGACCTCAAAAACATAAACAGTCCGGACATATCACAGCGTAGGGATTTAGCATTGCAATTGAAAGATGCTTGCATTCGGGTAGGATTCTTTTACATCAAGGTAGCCATCTCGCAACCTCAAATAGATTGACGTGCTGACGTAGCAGAATCACGGAATTGACGCATCGTTGGTTGCAAGGATGCATACGAAAGCACACGAGTACTTCAGCCTGCCAATTGATGAGAAGATGAAGTGTTCGAGAGCCGACTCAAAAGTACCCATGTTCCCCGTCTCTAGGGACCACCCTTCAAGAGGCTAATAACAGAGCCAGGTATTCCGTGGATATACACCACTGCTCAGCGAATTCGACCAGATGGATCATTCAGTGGGAAGCCTATGTGAAGGGTTTGATATCGGATACGAATTTGACGCGGATCCACAAGCAACACGGGACAACGAGCTCCATAAGATATCGAACATGTACGGGGAGAACGTATGGCCAGATGAACGGGTCCTGCCCGGCTTTCGGGCCACATATTTGGAATATTACGCCAATCTCTTGAAATTGAGCCGAAATCTACTTAAGATGTTTGCCTTGGCTTTAGATCTTCCCGAGAATTACTTCGACGCGTTCGTTACACGACCTGGCAGTATGTCGCGTCTGATTCACTACCCACCCCAGCCCATTCCAGGCGGCAATCATCCTGGCATTGCGCCTCACACGGTGCGTAATATGCTTTCAAGCATGTGATACCTGCTGCTGCGAACATGAGCCCTGATGGATCGTGGACATAGGACTTCGAGTGTTTCACGATCCTCTCTCAAGATAGCGTGCGCGCGCTGCAAGTCCTCAACAGTCAGAATAAGTGGATAATGGCAGAGCCTATCAAAGATCACCTCGTCGTGAATGTTGGCGACTTCCTCCAGTTCTGGTTAGTAAAGAGTGATCTATACGGGAGTTTCCCTGGTGCTGATTACCACTTGACTATCTAGGACCAATGGACTTTTTCGATCAACCTTTCACGCCGCGACAAACCTCACGGGGCTTGACCGCTACTCAATTCCTTTCTTCTTCGGTGTAAATTATGATGCTGTGATATCGGTGTTAGACTCGTGCATAACGAAAGACATGCCGCTGAAGAGCAAAACAAAGTCAGTAGTGGCCGGCGATGTGAGTATTCGTTCTTTCAATAGGTTTACCAGTGTCTCGAAATACCAGAAGTTAATGAGCCGTATTTTTATTACAGTATGTGAGACAGCAACTCGATGCAGTCTACAACAAGCCGTTTGATGCGCCTTTGTAGATATCATCTAGCATGGAAGTTTTAGAAAAAGCAGTATTCTTATTTAAATATGAATTGATGATCTACTTCAATCTTTCTTCTACTCATCTAGTGACAGTGATTCTGTTGGGAGGAAAGAAGTGCGGGATTTCTCGCACAAGAATAGACAAAATCTTGACTTTTGTCGAGTTGGGACCTCGACCAAGGGAATCACATCTCACACTAGCATTAATTCAAGATCAGACCCCCATTCCCAGTCCGTAGATCCCAAAGACCACTGTCGCTCTAAGACCTTCAATGCGCCAGCATTTACGCTGCAGCCCGACGACTGCTGCATCTCGATCAGCCTCAGCCTGAACCAATTCCTCTCCCCATCACAGGTTACCACGATAGCGGCTTGGAAGAGAGGCCAGATGGATTGGTAACCCCATCCACTAGAGGTAGGTATCGCACCAATGTGGCAGATCACATTTTTGGTCATGAGACGTAGCTCCGTCAGGTCTGTCATGAGGTTGAAGAGCCGAAGAAGATACAAGATAATACCGTATCTGAAGGCCTCTGTTAGGTGCCATTGGATGTCGCTTTGAGCACCAGAAGATTGCCACGAGAGGACTCTCCTCTTTTGAAGAAGAATCTGATCGAGTGATACGTTCGAATTCTTTGGCCCAAACTGGGACTTATAAAGCGACGTGATGTCCAGAATTGCCTCGAGTAGACTGATAGGGCACGCCAATAAATCACTGCTCCAGTTACAGTTGTGACCTTCTATGGATTTAGTGAATGACTGTACATCAGCTACCGAGAACGTCGAACTCCGTGAAGATGATGTTGAGCCCATTACGTCGAGTCTAATGGCCAATCAGTATTAAGAATGGATAGTTCGTACTGTCTAAACTGACACGATAATTTGCTGCTCGACAAAACAGCCAGGGGTGCGTTCTTTCCCCCGAAATTGCATGACTTGCCGTGCTCCAGCTAGATGTGGCTGAAATGTACCAAGACCTCCAGCACCAACCTGTGTACAATGTTACATTAGGAGTATTGAGGTTTAGGCCTTATGATTCCATTACCTCGTAGTGCATGACCATTAAAATGCAAACCAGCGTCCCAGCCTCCAAAGCAGAGTTTCGGGAATTCAAACTCTGCTGGAGGAGTCTCATTGATACTCCTCTACATTTCAGGCCCATGTGCAAACGTTCTCTAGCTCCTGATCGGATGTACTGCTGACAGAAGGTAATTGACAGAACAGCGTATAGCAGGCACGGGGTTCGAAAGGCGAGCGGGACAATGTAATCAATGTACGGATTACTGGACCTGGAGCCCTTTTCCAGATTAAGGCAAAATGTGGGCGCAATATCTCGAATATCTATATTACCATTAGCTTTGTTTTGTCTGTGGTGAAGTTGAAGGATCACAATAAGTGAACAGAGTCGTAATTTCAGATTTCGTGACAGACAACGAGGCAGTTTCGAATAAGAAGGGTGAAAAAGGAGTTGTATTGATATTTGGGGAGTACTGGGAGAGCCCAATAGCTGAGTAAGATTCTGTGGTTGCCATCGATGTGGCAGGGTTCGAGACAATCTGTTTGCGACTTTTCATGTGCTAGCAACAGTTCTCAGCACAGGTGACCGAACAATGGAGAGACAGGGTAACAAGGACTAACATTTTCCTTTATAGAGTGGCGACTATCGAGGGTCGTCGATCCAACGAATGGCATCGCTTTATGCGCAAATCTCCCTCGGGCTGCTACTCCCACAAGCCGAAGTATATATCCTTCGCATCGCAAGCCTCTCCCAACACAGGTGTCACACTCAGGCAACCTCCTATCGCACTTCCGCCGTCGTCGACGGCAGCTCCTACATGCAGTACTATTCCACTGCGTAGACTGCGGCAGCATATCTCTGCTTTAATCTGTCTTTCAGACGGGCCTCGGATACTTGGCCACCTGGTAATGCTGCGAATAGATTCAGGGGGGCAAACCAGCGGAACGAGATTGAAAAAGTTCTCATAAAGTAGTCCAATTTCTACTACCTCTCGATGCAAATATTGCGGCTTCAAATTAGATTAGAAATTCAGTGCATGGATATTGAAATGGATGAAGATGGGAGAATAGAGTGGGATAAGGAGCCTATGAAATGCACTGCGAAAGGCGGTAGACAGTGGGTCTCGTCCACGGCTGTGGCCCAACTGGACGAGTAACATCCGTTTGATAATAACTTACCATCCATCAACTGACCCCCACTCTCATTCGTCCCTAAGGGAAGCGATACGGAGTAACTCAAACCCAGCCCTGCAGTACCCGACCAAAAACTAGTATTCAACACGAGCCGAAGGCCATGTCTATGCGCAAAAGGTTGCATATAATGTTTGACCTATCTCAGCTCTACCCGCTAAAGGATGTCGCATCGACTTTGCACTGTCCATGAGTATCTGAAGGGCATGATGCGATCTGACGCAAAGCAGGACCAAATCAGAAGCTTCTCAGACCATGGCCCACTCAAACGTACCCGATTGCCTGCCGCCAATTCCTCCGGGCCCCCGCGAGATAGAGAATGGCAGCAGGGAACCAATAGAAGAAATCTAGGAAGTAAGAAAATCTCAGAACACGACGACAGCAATGAACACCAAGCGAGCGAAAATTACTAATATGTATTAAGTCCCTCCCTCCTCCTTCCAACCTATGATCCATCCATGCAGCCGATCCATGCATTCACCCACCCTAAGTACTAAGTATAAATACATACAAGTGAAGTTTAAACTTCGATGTCGAAGAAGGCAGGCCAAGCACCCCATCCCATCCCATGGCTCAGCCTCCTCGAATCATCACACCAATTCGGCCGCAAGATTCGCATGCAAGCGGGACTCGAAGAACAAATGAAAGAAATGCAAGTATGTGAGGTAGTGCACAGGATAAAATCTCTTCTCTCCTGCCTTACTGATTGCCGGCGACAGCAACTGGTATGATACACCCTAACCATTTCCTACCCTACGTGTTTCCAACCAGGCATGAAAGCCACCTAAAACAGCTGGCAGGCTCAAGCCTGTCCTCTACCCCTAAAAGGATATGTCCAGAAGAGAAAGGAAAACGGATAAATGCCGTCTTAAAAGACGCCCTTTGACAGGTCAGTCAGCTTTTGTTCTGTAAAAGTGGTTGGAGTGAGGGACTTACAGGAATAAACAAATAAGGAACCAACTTCTCGTACTCGGTCCACGACTCTCCATACTTCAGTCTGCAGCGCTGGATATCCCTGTACGCGCGATGGACGATCATGCAGGAGAAGAAGACAGGGTAAAACCATGGGAATGGACTGTTGAAGCCGGTGATCAAGCCCCAGGTGATGGCGAAGTAGGCATCACAGGTGTAGTGGATCTTGCGGGCGTATCCGTACCACCCATCGACGAGAATTGAGTCTCCAGATTTAGTCTTGATGGTTCGGGGATTCTTGACGGTTTGCCATGGGAGTTGGGGGAAGGCCTTTCTCTCGGTGAGGGTTCCGCGCTCTTGGGAACGGAAGCGATTCTTCTGCGAGTTGGTCGTATCCCAGACCCAGTACATGAAGAGGTAGGAAGTGAAAAGAGCAATCAAAAGTGGAGTCCGGAAGGGGTAACTGTTGAGATCATCCAAGTGGTTGGCCACATACAGAGTGCAGTGGCAGTAAGTCAAAGGCACACCAGCCAAATTCCAAAAAATCAACATGAATCCCCATTTCTCGTAGTACATGTCCCTAAAAACATCAGTCGTGGCTAATCAGAAGCTGGGGACAACAAACCAGGTGGTAGTGATGCATTCCTCGCCCTTGGAGCATGCATTGGCGTACAAGAAGTGAGCCATAACCAAAAACCAAACCTCGGCTGTAACATAGCCAAATTGCTCGTACTGGCGAGCAGCGGTTGCACAAGAGAGTCCAAAGAGGATGTACCATGGAAGACGAACTTCAAAGAACATCTTGAAATCCAAAATCCCAAACAAGCGAGGGTTTAATTCGGCTCCCATGAAGAAATCATAAAGAGGGTATCCAGTCATTCGGTGTTGTGCTCCGCGAGCCAATGCAGAGAAGTATGCAATGAAAGACACTAGGAAGCCAGAGCAAATTGCAACGGACATGATAGGTCCGAACTCATCAATGATGGTGTAGAGCTTGAACAGGCCAGTCCAGTGAAGAGTAGCCATGATCGCAATTGTTGTGTAGAAAGACCAGACGGCCGAGCAGTAGTATGGAAGCTGCTTGCCTCCCATATGAGGCAACGGCTTTCCATAGGTCCAGACACCAGGGAGCAGACAATAACATGCCCCCTCGAAGACGAAGAAAGTCCAGTAGATTGCCCAGGCATACGCAGAAGGGAAGGCATACTCGTAGACCAGGTTTCCCATGTGCCTGAAGAACTCGCCCATGGACTCTCCCTCAGCTGGATGCGGGAGCTTGCCATCGTAGAACGTGGCCCCGATCCACATGTAGTACATGAGGAGCGGGAAGCCAATCATCATGGCTGTGACACCAAAGGAGCCGCCAAAGTCGAAATGTCCAGAATAGTCGATTTTCGGATCCTTCCCAACCTCCCACCCATCAACAATTTTGTTTTCGCCGTCATGCTTCTTCGCCGCTCCATTCACGGCGCCGTTCGCGTGTCCATTGGCCTCTCCGTTGATGGTTCCGTATCCATTTGCACTTCCATTCGCATGTCCATTTGCATCGCCATTGGCGCGGCCATTCGCGGCATGCCCATTGGTCGTGGCCTCCTTCACCATACTGACTTTTCGACTTGGAGTTCTCGATCTTGTTGAAGCGACTTTGGCAGAAGGGTTGTCTGTCGCAGAGGAGGAATCGTCGCCTTCGTCTTCGGGGACCTGTGACTTGCGGCGATTGTATGGTCTGCGAGCGCGTGGCGTCTCAACGAACCCGAGATGCTCCGTCTTTCTATTGTAGACAAAGTCAGTAAGTAAAGGAGAAGGAGGAGATAGCAAAGCTGAGTGCAGGGGCAGGAAGTGGTGTTACTTTGGAGTCTGGCGCAACGAATATCGTTCCGACATTTTTCAGTCTTGCGCAACAGCGACTTGTATTTATAGGAGAAAAAAGAGAGCCAGGAATCACTGAGCAAGGGTGAAATCAGGTAAAGACAGGTAATGAATTGAATGGGTCTGTTGAGCCATCAATCAATTGTTAATCACAGACCACACAATCGTCTCTGGTGGAGGTGTTTGGAGTGAGAATCCTGGTGATGATGCCCCATTGAGACTATTTTGGCGCTGGGTCGCGAGGGAAATTACCCGGCAGGCGCGTTTTTGCTGCCAGACAGGGGCAAATATCAATATCCGGGCCCTCAGCAAATCAGCGCGCGGCGTCCGCGGGCACCGAAAGGGGCAGAAATAAAGATTGGGGAGATGTTGTTTGTTTTGTTTGTAAACATTCCCGGATATCTTGGACTTCCACCTTTGTTCATAACTTTCCAAGAAATGTGTCGCACAAACCCCCACTTGCGATGCGATTACGAAGATAAGGTTGGTTCTTTTCATTTCCTGTCGAAAATTCGCATCAAGACTGACTACATCACGCTTGAGAAACGATCATCTGCCAGATCTAGATTAATATTGCTTTTATTGTACCATCATGCTGTGTTTCTATGGCAAGTAGCAACACAAATATAATACATGAAAGAAGCTCGCCCACCACCTAGATGTCATGCCCGCTTTTAGACACCCATCATTCATGCCAATTGCGCCAATTCGCTCATGCCAAGTAGAGGGATCGGAAAGACCCAGAACTAGAAGCACAAGCAGAAATTTCCAGCATTCACCAATGTCATTGAAACGACAGGCGGACCTTTCCACTGCGAATCTCTGTGCAGAGACTCAGCAGCTACTTCACTAAATCTCACTCCAAATCCCTTCCATCCTCAGATCTTCTGGTAGAACAACATGTACGCGACCTTGTTGTCCTTGACCGAGAACTTCTCACCCTTGGCCTTAGGAGTGGAACTGCCGTTGGCAACAGCTGACCACTTCTTCCCTGTCCCACTTGCCTGCTTCCACCCATCGGTATCCGCATCTTCGTCCGCACCATCAATGGCAGCGAAGCCATTGCCCGAAACGTCCTTCTTGTGTGCTTCCAAGGCGGCTGCAAGAACCTTAGGGTCTTCCTCACTTCCACCCTCAGCAACCTCCTCACTTCTGACCCGACGGATGACAGTATCATCGAGTCTGATCCATTCCCGCCCGTCTTGTCTCCTCACATCAACAGTGTAGTGACCGCCACTAGCATTTTTGCCGTGATGGTAGACGGCAGCGATCAAGCGGTACTTGGGTAGGCCAGTGTGTGCGTAGGCAGCACGCTGCTGTCGGGGAAAGACCTCCTTGGGGATCTCTAGCTCCAACGGATATCCGACCTTCTTCCAGATCTTTTGGGTTCCGCCAGCATTGTCATACTGGAATCGCTTCAAGTGAAGGATCAAGACTGGTGGGAGAGTCTCAATGAAAACTTGCTTCGTGGCAGTGACGTTAGGACCCTTTGGAGACTTAAAGTCACCATGTAAAGCCTCCGATCGAGTGAGGCCTTTGAGAGCATCGACAATATTGTTGACGTTCGGAGCGCCGATATCCAATTGAAGTGGCTGGTAGGGCTCGAGAGTAACAGAGTCTTTCAACCCAGGAACTCTCAATTCCGATCTCAAATTTCCACCGAAAATCTTCGTAAGAGGGGACCCAGTGGCGATGGTTCCAGATGATCTTGTCACAGCTGCCTTCTGCTTGGGCCCGACCTCCAGCCAACCATTCTCTTTTCCAGAGACGGAACCCTGGACACTGCCAACCTCGCTGATTGGCGAAGATGGACCGTTCGTTGGGGTAGCAATGGCCGATGCATTGTTCGAAGAGCCATTACGCATGACATACACGCACTCGTCATGGAGACCTTCGAGGAGGAATCCCAAAAATTCCTCAGCATCTTGTTGATGACCACGCTGTTTCAAGTCAGTGCAGTCCAGCAATTTGGTTGGTGGTACTTACTCTCATGCTGGAGAACCTTGGGAGGCGGTTGATCACATTGTAGACAAAGTCCGGCGTGAATGGATCACCATATTGCTCAAGATCACCATCCTTGAGTCTTCTTCTCAATTGGTCGACTGACACAGCCGAGTCGATGACAGGATATTCCTGCTTGAACAAAATCCTAGAAATGTCAGCCTGCCCTCAAATTGCAGTTCACTCTACTTACATGGCATCTATCAATGGAGTATCGCTCTTGAAGCTATGCGCCGCCCGCTTACTGACTTGGTCCAAGAAGCTAAAGAAAGGAGTACAAAAAATGAGAACCTGTAAAACCTGGACCGTTGTTAGTTGTGCACTTCGACGAACAAGCTTGTACATACCGAATTCATATAGCACATGTTGCCAGTGTTGACCAAGCCACGAGGCTTCAGGAAAGCGACCTTCGAATCGTTCGTGACGGCATTGAAGGATCTCAATGCTTCAGCGAGAGACTCGGCGTTGGATTTGGCCACCGCTGGGGTTGTGCTTCCCAATCCAGATTCGCTTGAAGGTGCAGTGGAATTAGCTGCGGATGGGTTGAAGAGACCAGTCCACAGCTTTGGCGTAGACCAAGCTTTTGGTGCTGGTGCTGGCGCTTCCTGCTTCATCTCTTCCTTGTCTCCATCGGCTGTTGGCTTTGTCACTTCAGCGAATGTCTCCTCTGCCGCAGCTGCAATTGTGTCTGGCTCGGAATCTCCCTTCTTGTCTGGGGTCGCCTTGGCATCGCGGATAACCTTGGGCAGAGCAGGCACAACAGGACCATTCGGCCTCTGCTTAGGAACAGGTGTGGTCTCTCCGGCTACAGAAACCGAGGCTTGCTGTGAAGAGGGCGTTGTTGGATTTGTTGAATTTTCTTCGGATGCAGGGTGACTCGTAGATGGTGTTTCGGGTCGGGGAACAGCCTCTTCTTGTATCTCCTTCTGCGAATCTACGCGCTCATCCTCCACAACCTGTTCGACTTCATTCTCAGCGGACCCAATCGTCTTCTCGGGCTCCTGCTCGGCTTCCTCTTGTGCCGCTAGGGTTGGTGTGACCGACTCAGCAAGCTTTGGTGCAGCTTTACGCTTTCTTCGTGCTTTTCTTGCAGGCCATGAGAGGTCAGGTCTCGATAACCAAGGCAACTGGATTCTATTAGCATATTTCAATAATGATAAGAATCACTTACTGGAGCTCTGAAAGGTTCGCGGGGTGATTCTTCTTGTGCAGGGGAAGATGGAGCAATGCTTAAAGCTGTTTGTGGTGTTGGAGGCGTCATTGGAACAGGGATGGTGTGTGATGACTGGGTAGATGATGGAGCTTGCGGAGGAGGTGCTTGATATGGTGTAGATACTGCAGGAGATTGATGTGGTCGCGGATATGGCTGTTGCTGCTGAGGAACTGGCGCAGGCATATAATGCTGTTGCATAGCTGGTGGAGGAGATCGCACATAGGGTGGAGGAGCGTATGGATTGTACTGATGTGGAAGAGGAGCATTGTGGTATTGCTGAGGCATAGGAGCCTGGGGGTAGTAGTTGGCACCATAGGGTTGCATGTAGTTTTGATACATCTGCGGAGGATATTGCTGATGTTGCTGATGCTGGTGCTGATGCTGTTGGTACTGGTTATGAGGTCTCCTCCTGCCCACATCCGGTGGCATGCCTTGCCCTGCCGGCAGATGACGGCCGTTCATCATGCCGGCTTGGGAGGGAGATGCTTCTCCCAACTCGACCGCGTTCAGGTCGAATTATAATTGCGCGTGCGAAGGTAGAACCTCGTGGGAGCTGGCAGTGGGATAGGTTCGCGACTGGAGTCAGCGCGCCCTGGCCGACGAGGCGACGAGGATTGAAGTCTGAACCTCCTGCGCAGGGCAGAAAAGACAATGGAAGACCTACAATCGGGATTGAGGTCGTCTTCTCGCAGGAAAGGTTGGAGTTGGCGTCGAGGCTGTGGTGTCGCGTGGGTTGGGCGAAGTTATTCAGTCTGGGGGTCAAATCCAAAATTATGCTATGGGATAGGATGGAGTCTGATAGAATTGGCCCGAGCGCCAAGAAATTCTGCTAGGCGAGGCGGACTGTTCTCGTCCTGTTGCCCAAACCCAACCCCAACCCAAGTCGATACAAACATTTGCGAGTGGATAGGCTTATTATTGTTCTTGGAATAGAATGTATAGGTAAAGACCATGAGACGACAGAATTTATCGTCGTGTAGCCAGTTTGACTTCTTCCCCAGTGAGGCGCAGATATATTTAGCAAATGATGCCGATAGTACTTACTCAGTGTGGCTTGTTGCTGTTGTAAGAGGCAAGGGCAATCTTCACGACTTGCCGATGCAAACTGGACGAGGTAAAGATATACGCGCTGGAAGGAAGATCTTGTGTATATATGAAGTGATTCGATTGGCAAACACCATGATACCTTGGTGGTTAGTCTGATAGGCAGGAAGTTGTATCATTGCTCTGAAGAGTCTATTATCCTATAGCGATTTTTCTTAACCTCAAGACATACATACGATGTTATGGTGTCTATGAGTGGGGAGCTATCCAGTCTAAAGGTAGATTTTGCAGCTCTTTTACCATTGTCTCAGTCTTGAAGGCCTGTAAGGTTGATATCAGACTCTCTCGATGACTTTTGATAAGCTCTTGGTCGCAATCAAAATCTCCATGGTTTGAAATATGCATGGCAATCCTTTGTCATTGCCAGAAGTCTCAAACATCCAAACTACCCCTTGTCCTTCTCTTTCCCATCAATCAGCTCTCCTCTAACTATGTGTGATGACGAGAAAGTACCTTCCGTACCTTAGTTCCTTTGCCGAACACTAGCGTGGATTCTATTCGCCCCTCATCTTTCCATGCCCGAAACCTAGCTGTTGTGACTCCCGCCCCCCCACTACAACTCCATCAGCGCCTTTGGCGTCTGCTCTGTCCATTGATAATCAACAACCTCAGTTTTCATTCTTCTCTCTTGTTTTTTTTTCCTTGCTCCTCTTACCGACGAGCCGATCCATACTCCTCGCGTCTCACGAGTTCAAAAGATTAACGTTGAGTCGTTATCCTGTCTAGCTCGCCTTTGATCTTCCCACGAGGCAACTCTGTGTCCTCCCCTGCTCTGGATACCAAAGGACACGGACAACGAAATCTAGTCAGAAGCTCGCTTTATACAGCTTTATTGTCTGTGTAATCGCCGAAGCAGAGCTCGAGACAGTGTTGTGGAACGACAATGAATTCTGCTCTCCAAAACGCGTCTTCATCTGGCGGCAAATCGCTCAATATCTCATCCTCGCATTCTCCTCTTCAGCAGCAAAATCAAAGTCCTTCTCCAAGCTTCGATTCTGGTTCTCGACGCTCTGCAGGCCATTCTTTCCCAGTCAACGCGTCTCCTCGGAACTCGCAGGGCCACAAGAAGCAGCACAAGAACTCGAGGAAACCGAGGCTCGCGGATGAGGATGCCATGGCGGAATCCGTATGAATATCTCGGAATATCCTGGGGATTTGTGCTAATCAAAAGCAGGGAGTCATGAGAAATGTCAACAGCCGCAGGGGCCAGACCTCGATCACCCATCTAATGAACATTACCCTTCCACCTCGACCTCAAGATTATCGAAACACCATCGCCAGAGGATCCAGGAGGGGCAATATCTATGGGATTGGATCAGGTCATCATTCCAGTGACAAGGCGAGGTATTATTGCTAGATCTTCGATTCAGAATGAGTTCTGACGTTATCCAGGTACATCCATGCGAACTATAGGTTCATCGTCAAGCCCAATGGAGATTACAAGCAACAAGCAGTCAATGCCGATCAACATCTCGACTGGAACGATGTACTGCAGATTCTGGCATCCTCGGTATCACAAGAAGCATCGTGCCCAATCTGCCTCTCCCATCCGGTTGCCCCGCGAATGGCGAAATGCGGCCACATCTTCTGCCTTCCTTGTCTCATCCGATACATGCACTCTTCAGACGATGCCAACCCGGTGCCCGAGAAGAAAGCAAGATGGAAAAAATGTCCTATCTGCTGGGACTCGGTGTATATCTCAGAGACTAGACCGGTGAGGTGGTACACTGGACAAGAAAGTCCTGCTCCACGCGAGGGTGACGATGTGGTATTACGATTGGTGATGCGCCAGCCTGGAAGTACTCTTGCCCTACCACGAGATGGAGCCGAAGCCTTGCCCAAGTCTGAAGATATCCCTTGGTATTTTGCTGCGGAAGTTACGGACTACGCCAGAATTATGAAGGGCAGTGAGGACTACATGTTGGAGCAATACGACGAGGAAATTCAAGACCTCCAGCGACAAGAAAATGAAGATGAATTGATGTTTGGTGAAGAGCCGGAGTGGACAAGGAAAGCTATGAATGCAATCAGAGAAGCAAAGGAGAAGGTCGAGGGCATTGGACACCCACCTGCAATTGCTAAACAGCCTGCCGAGAAGAAGACCAAGAAACAGCCCATTCAGTTTACTTTGATGGACGAAAACGCGCCGGAGATGTACTTCGTCCAGAACGTCTCAACTTCCGGCTTGAGCCTTGCCAACGGTACTCCTGCAACGGATAATGTCCTTGCAAACGAGGAGTCTTTGGGCCTTCCGACCTTTCAGCCACAGGCGATCCCTGCCCATCACGAGACGAAGAATCATCGGATCGGTCAAGGCGAGGCTCACCACCCAGATGCCCCTTACTACTTCTACCAAGCCCTTCTCCATTACTACCTAGCGCCTCTTGACATTCGAATCTTGAAATCTGCATTTGGCAACTTCGCCGCATTTCCCTCCACTCTTCTCCCACGCGTTGAGCGCGTATCTACGGGCCATATCATGGATTATGATTTACGAAAACGGACTAAATACCTGTCACATCTTCCAGATGGATGTGAAGTGGGATTCCTCGAGTGCAATTGGACGGATGTGGTCAGCCCGGAGATCTTGAGTCAATTTAAGGATGAGATCGAGAAGAGAAGAAAGCGTAACCGGGACAAGGAGAGTCGCGAGGAGCGAGATAGAGTCCGTGCAGAGAAGGCTGAGGATGATGCTCGTTGGGCAAACGCGAGAAGGAAACGCCCAAGCATAACCGCAGAGACTTTCTCTTCTCATGATTTCGTCGACGTTGCATCATCATCGCTTGACGCAAGCAATGCTTCGCCCCCTTGGCCGACCCGTCAAGGATCCTCATTTGGACCTTTGGCATCACCATCAACAAGTCCCACCGCACCAAGGACAGTATGGGGTACTGCTTTGGTCGCTCCAGCATCTCCAGAGACCCATGCTCAGCATGTGGAGCATGATGGCGATGATGGCTGGTTGTCATCATGGGAGCATGAGCTGCGTGCAGAGAATGCTCAGAACGATCTGATTGCTCAAGTTCAGGCCGCTTCACTGAATGGACCAGAGACGCCAAGGGCGGGACCGCAAGGAAAAGGGAAGAAGAAGAAGAAGATCACGTTGATGAGTACAACTGCGAGACGAGCTGCTTGATTTGCCATTACTTGCATTTGCACATAGCGGGTGGGTTGTTTTGGCGTTTGGGCTGCAGATACCGAGTTGTAGATTCACAATACAGAAAGTACTATATTACACGAAGAAGGCGTCCATATTGGGTGACGTCCAAAGCAACTTCATATCACCCCAAGTTTTTCCTGATATCCCACAGTACACAGCAGTCTCAGTGGTTTGGGACTTAGCATGCCGTTTGATGCCTAATCAGTCGGTAAAGGCCTTGAGGGCAAGATGATGTAGGCTCCAGCTAGTGTTTGGGCGTGGCACATGTAGTGGAGCCTGTATCCCAATCATGTAGAAGATATTCAGGCCATGCAACTGATTCTGCTGGCTTCTCTTCAGGGTCGCGAGAGCGCGTGCATGCTTGCCTCAGCCCAGCTTGTCTGCTGGCGATTTCAATCGAGCAGCGCCTCAGAAACCTAGCCAATGAGCACTGAAAGCCCTAACCCAGCTGATTGCCCAATGCGGTAATGGAAATATTACTTGGCAGCACCAGTTGGCAACCCAGGCGAGTACTTAAATGGTAAGTCAAATCTTCAATCCGCCTTTGTGTTTTATTTTGCTTCACTCTTTCCTTTCTAGAAATTCATTTTGCAGGCAATTATCGCAGCAATTTGAAGTCCGAGTCAGTTTAGCATTTGCGTTGGCCATGGCGTGCCAACATGTCCGCCAAACAAGAGTTCGTGGTGTTGATATGGCGGGACAATACATCGAAGTAGCACATCCCCACTATTTTCAACCAGGGACGACCAAGCTTTGACTGACTTGAGCTGGGACAGCCTACATCATTTCACAATATCGAATCCTGTTCTCAGGCCAGTACAGAGAGTGCACCTCTACCCCCAGCCCTCACCTATTCCGTACACAGCTGCGATTCCTCGACCTGGTCGATTGAGACCGAGGAAGGTGCCAGAGCACTCGGCTGCACCAACACGTATCTCCCAGGTTCACAATTCGACCGCTTTCTCGCCGGCCCTGCAAATTTGCCATGGGTAGATCCTCTGTGGGAAGGGGGCTTTGACCGCCTCCACTGGCGTGTCACACTTGCTGCAGCAACCATTGTGGAATTTGATCGTATCATGGACGGAAAATCTGATGTCGAAGTGAAAATTCCTCTCTTTGATCCATTGCTTCAAGAGCTAAACGGCATGATGGATTTATTGGTCTTTCCCGCCCGTCGCCCAGTACCTGGGGAGCTCCCGACGTGGAATTTGGAAACTGGACTCGACACAACTCAACCCAGGAGATCCAAACGCAAGGTTGATACTCGAAAAGGAGTTGGCTCCCATTCCCAGCGTGATTCCCATGCATCACTTGCATCTCCTTTTAGAACTTCCTGGTTTGGCAGCCTTGCCGGCATACCAGAAGTCGCTAGACGGGAGCTCGCGAGGGCTAAAACAGATGAGAAAGCAAACGTGCTTCCTTCAGATGCTGTCCTTGGTGCTCGAGTACCGAAAGAAGCAGAAGTGTTTCTTGTCCTCGATCCGGCAAATGAAGTATCGCTCTGCATTAACAACACCGCTGAGGAGATTGAGCAACCTCCTCATCTCTACGTCACCAAGGCTGATCATCCTATCACGACGTGCGAGCCCAAGTCGCTCAAGGACGACCAGGCAACCAATCGTTGCTCCTATCAAAAGCCAAATCCCCCTTCGGTTGGCGGCTACGATCCCGAGTCGGCTACGACGCCGCACTACGCTGGAACTACACATCTGGTGCAGCCTATGGATGCCATCGGGGTCGACTCAGCTCTTCCATCTCTGACCTTCGATACTAGCACCTTTCAAGATACATTACTACCAGCAGAGGTCCCGATGCCTGCCAGGCAACCTGAAGATATATGGTTTGCACCCGACATGGGATTTGGTCTTGGGCAAGACCATGCAGCTGAAGCGAGTGAATCGCAAGCAAACCTGGCCATGGCTGGAAATTCGCAGCCTGTTCTATCCATGCGTAGCACATCGGAGACTGTTGGGAAGTCAGGCTCACTCGGGTGGAATGACTTCTACACTGGGCCCGTCTGAGAATTTATTGCTTCTGGTTTATAAGTTTCATTTGTTGGGCGGAAAAGTTCACATACTTGTCATCCAAATCAGAGGCAGAGGGTAGTTCAAAAGCATGTGGGAGCTTCTCCTTCGACTTTAATTGGCTTGCATAAGTACATCATTGCAGCCTTCATGGAGACTCAATTTAGCCACAGGGCGTGTTCAGTACCAACTTCGAGAAGTCGAAGATAACTGACGTCTTGATCTTTTCTTCGCAGAAGATATAAATCGAGTGATTTCTATTTAAACATTGTACTCCCAATGAAATCAAACGACTCCGCCTGTACCTTCGGCTGACGAGACTTTGTCCAAGACAAACTTGATCGGCTAGGCATTTAGCTAAACACCAACACCTTCAGCCGCCACTACCCCAGGGCATTGGAATCGGTCGGACCTCTCTCGCTCCCTGTCTGATTTCAAGACACCACAGCGAGCTCACTTCTCTTCCTCAACCATGCACCAAAGATATAAATCACAACCACGCCGGCAATACAACAAGCCGTCAATCCACCCAAAAGACTGACACCCCCCACAATGCCCAAGTTGAGGAACATAGACATCGCATACTGAATCGATCCAGCAGCAAACATGGATCTAGCATGGCGGATATATGCCGCAGACACTGAGCGCGATGCCGGACATACTAGCTATCCAATGAACAGAATGGCGTGCAGTCCAAGCTGGGTTTCAAGTCAGCAATCAGGAAGAATATCTTCGGACGAGCTAACATACCAGAGATAAATAGACCCATAGGAATGAAGAATGTACCTAGCAGACTTGGCTGATTACGATACTCAGGCGGGACATTCCAGAAGCCAACTTTGGCCATGTGGGGGTTGCCGATGTAGATGAAGAAGAGGCAGTACAGTGTACAGCGAACAAGCAGCCCGACGAAGACGGACAGGAAGGCGAGACCGAGCTCGCCGAGGTTGAAGTGGTAGATTTCGACGTAGACGAGTGGGAAGGACTCGCTTCGATGTGTTAGTCAGGTCAAGAGTTGAAGACGAGAAGAGAGAAGGCTTACAAGAATGACTGATAGATTTCATGAGAAGCGCAGTGTAAACGGTTGTGAAGAGCACGGCCGGATGCAGGATGTTGACCTCCCAAGGTTTGATGAGAGCGTCGATTGTGATCTGGCGGGACTTCATAGCCGCTTGCTTGATCTCAGAGTCCGACTTGAGGTCTGTTCGACCTGTGAGCTTTCTCAGTCGTTGAGCACGATGGAGAAGAACCGTGACGAAGATGTCTCGGGAAGAGCAATGAGCATGATGAGTAAGATGGGACCGGATATCCAGAGCTCCCAAGCACTCCAGCGTCAATTCTCAGCTTGGACTGCGAAGCCTGCGATCAGGGGCCCGAGGCACTGTTCTAATTAGCTATCTAAGAGAATAAGACGAGCTACAATAGTCACCGGACCAAGTGTCGCTCCAGCACCCCAGAATGTGATGCAATACACCAAGACCGTGGGATGGAAGAAATCGCCATAACTCGCCGCTCCCATTGCCAAACACGGTAAGCCAAAGAACCCGAACAAGAACCTCAACACCAACAGCCCTCCGAAATTATCAACGAGCGAAGCTGGCACCGCCAGGATAACGAAAATAATAAATGTGATGATGTACGGCGGATTCCACCCAATAGCCGGAACCTCAGAAAGAGGCGAGAAGAGTAGCGGTCCAATTCCATATCCGACAACAGACAGCAAAAGTTCCAACGAAGCAGCGACTTCACTAACGCCAAAGATGGGAACTATGTCTGGGATTCCAGCGGTGTAGAGCGAGGCGCTGACGTAGACGGCGAAGGTGTAGAAGAAGATTACGGTGCCGACCCAGGCTTTCTTTGAGAAGGTCCAGTTCTGAGGGTTCTCGAGAACGTCGTCGGTGTACCTGGGTGATTCTCAAGGTCTTTTTGGGATCGGCTTCCGGGGTCGCTGGCGGATCGTCCATCGTCTTCCGCCTTCTCGTTGCTGGTGTTGGTGTCTGCTGGTGTCGAGGAATTGTATCTGTTCTTCGTGGTTCGAGATTTGGGTTGTACGATGGAGGTAATTCGAAGGATCCCGTTTCCTCGATGTACTGGTCCACGCGATTCTTTGCCGTAAATCTGAGGACCTGGCCGATCGTTGAGTCTCTAATCAGATCGTGCATCTTGAAAATGATGTAGATGTTGTTTGAAGCCCAAGTCGTGTAAGCTGATGCAACGTTTGATCTTGAGGCTTGAGGATCGACCGTGAGACTGATCCTATATAACCTGGCCACTGAGTTTCGTCGTCTGACTTTCTCCAATTGCTCGGTCTGCGAGGCACAATTGTCTAATTTGAGTTTCAATCCAAGGACTGAAAGACGCTGTTAGAAGTCCGCTAAATTAAGTGAATTCGGTCATGGTACAGAAGACGATGAAGCGAAGAGAAAGTAGTTACTAAATGATGACTTCATCAGCACCATAATTCTGTCAAGTCAGAGGCTCAATGTCGTATAGTGATAACTGCCAAGCTAGTGATGTAATGGAATAAATTTAAATCAAAGCATTGCCTATATTTTGTGTTGCTCGTGTTGGTCTGAAGTCTAGATCCTCTCGGTTTGGACAGCCACATTGTCCATCTCCAGCAGATTTCTAGAGCACGAATTTGCGGTCTCCTTTGGAAACCATGAACTGCCTCTCAGTCCAGCTCACAAAACACTTACATGAGTAGTTGTGCCGATCCTTGGCTGGCTTATGCGAGGGATGGACCATTTTCAGTTGCGAGGTCAATGAGGTTGTGCTGATGTGAGCATCTCGGACTTTAAATCAAGATATCATCACCGAGGAGGCCTGGGTCGGCATTTAAGATGTGCTCGGGTACTTCTGCTAGTGTTTTCGCGAGGAAAATGGTTTTTGGAGGGGCTGATCTCTTGTAAGAGCAAGACAAATGACATCTGGTTTGTTTCCGGCCTTTGTTTTGAAGCAAGCAAGATTGGCTAAAACTTAAGCGAGTCTGGGAAGCTGAGGGAGGCTGGATGCTAGAGCCGACAAACTTCGGAGTCAGTGGCGCAAGGTCCCCCGAGGTTAGTACACATTATAAAAGCGATTGGGCACTCATGTATGCGAGTTTTGGTTCACCTTCACTCCTCAATGTCCAAATCTGGTCGATTGACTTTCAGATCATGCGAGAGCGACCCTCTTGGCAGACGGAGCTCGACGTCATCCTACTACTCCCCCGCGTTCCATGGACTGTGAGGTATAGACACGTTCGACATGGGGAGATCTGAGCAATCGTTAATCTATTTCATCTATCGTTCTACGAATGTATCTAAAACTCTCCCCTGATTCTGTAAACCGAGCTATCCCTATCCAGCTCTTAGCCACTCACACTCTGTCTCCGACTCCTCACCATTTCCTTCCGAGACTGGGGCTAGAAGATAACTTATCGTCTTCGCCCGATGCACGAACAGTGTATATCGGAATCCAGGTTGTGATGCGAACGCTTCAGAGAAACATCCTCACCAGCCCCCACGCGACAACAGCTCTGATTGTGAAGATCTCTAGACCGAGTATCTCCATCCAGCCGAATGCTATACGATTAGCTAGCATGAGCTTGAAGACTCCTTGGAAGTAGACTTTCTTTTCTTCTGCGCTCCCCGTGGATAGCACGAAAGCATCTAGACTTGTCCCTTCGTCTTTTTCATCGCTTTGCTCTGACCATGGGATAACTGTGACGTCCACTCTTTCTTTCACTGGGATGAGAATGGGATCCGGCCGCAGTCGAAGGATATCTAAAATTGAAGTTCGGGAATCGAAGTCTGGTCGAGAACTCTTGAGCTCTGCTGAGGTCAAGAATGGGAATATCGTGAGGAGATCCGAGGACAGGGCAACCGTGGCGCTGAGTGTATTCTCGCTGGTCAAGGCTTCGGCTACAGATCTGTACTGTACGAGTCGTGAGTAGAACAACGGGGTCAAAACCCGGATTTCCACAGCTTTATATCCAGACGAGAGCTGCGTAGACGGAGAATTCATGACTTCCTCCTCCGCATCCGCATCGGCCAGACCAGCGGGCACATACCGCAATACAAGATCCCCATCACAACTTTCCACCCGCTCCCTCAAATACCTCCTAAAATGCCCCTCAATACACTGCTCCATCACGTCCGCCTTCCTTGCGATCGTCTCCATCCTTGGCTCCGGCCTAAACACCCAAGGCATACCTTTCGTCATCAAGAGCGTCAGAGCCTCTTTCACGGTCCTCGGAAACGTAGCGAGACCGACCCACCACCAAGATGCGATGAATCTCGTTTTCGCCCAAACGGACATGGTAGCAGGATCGAGAGCTTCGCTGGTCGAGTACACGCGCGCTACCAATTTGGCGTGGGAGGAAGAGTTGTTGAGTGTGATCGTTGTATTGATGGGCCCCCCTCTGCTCATGTTTGGGTAGAGGGGATCAGAAGCTGAGAGGGAGTATGAGCCGTTTCGGGAGTTGAAGACGGAGACGTAGAAGTCTTTGGGCCAGGTCCCGGTGTATCGTAATGGCTGAACCTCGTCTTTGCTTTCACTTAGAGAATGGCCTGGTTCGAGGAAATAGATGCGCTTCTCGTCGAATGTGTTGTTGACTTCTAGGATGAGGGCTGTGAGTTCTTTGCTGGAAGAGTAGAGGTGCCAGATTGAGACGGGATTGGATGCGTAGCCGAGAAAGCGGGCTGCTGTGAGGAGGTATACGTAGGCGTATTTATTTGGATCAATACCCTGAGACAGTCAGATATGTGACTATTCCCAAAAGGAGAATACTAACCTCGCTCTCAAGATACTGATGAAGCTTTCCTTGAAGTCCTCCTTCCACGTGACCTCTTTTCAGATAGTCATCTCCATTGACTCTGTACCATGCATTTCCTGACTGTAGAGACAGCAACCTGGAATACCAAGAGACCTCCTTCTCCTCCACATCCGCAGCAATCATGCCACCAACTGATCCTCGCCAACCAATTGGAATGCCAACCAAAAGGTACGAGTACTTGAAGCCATGTTTTGTGGGAAACATTCGTACATGGGCTGTCTCAGATGGAAATAGCATCGGCTTGGCTGGAAAGTCGGTGCATGTTGAGGAAGGCTGTTGCAGATTGGTGATATAACGAAAGATCTGGAGAAGTGTAAAGAGCGAAATGGTGATTATGAGGAGTACGATGACGATGGTGGGATTGATGAGTGATGTAAGCTTCTTCACTTCATCCCACTTCCTAATGAGAGTGAATGCGAGTAGGAGCGTAAAATCAACAGACTTCCCAAGTAGCAAGAATCCTGTCAAAGGAAGCAATGTGAATGTCCTAGCTAGAGAATCCATATTGATCTGCTCTCAACGTGGCAAAATCCAAAATGATAATCGGGGCGGGTACTATAGGCGTATCATCATGACTCTCTTCGTATGGACATTATTACGACAGTCGAACTGAGCCCAAGAGATCTATGAAAAGAATGAAGTTATTCACAAGTGATGTCGAGCACATCCGTTGAGTTTCAGGAAGACCATCCGATATGTACAAGGATGTTCACCGTGAAAGGCTTAGCGTGATCTCGAAAGCGGTGTAGCGACTGATTCACACGGCAAGAGCGAGTGGCACCGCAATCGCACCCCACTACGGTCATAGCCTCATCCTCTGTTCTTTTGAATTCCATTGAATCAACAACGTCAATCATCTTCAATACCATTACTCTACGACTACCACCAGTACAAAAGTCTCTCCCGCCACAACCAAACCTTACTCTTCTTCCCTCCGCCTACACGAGCATACCTGAAAACATACTCACAAAAGGAATCAACACAACCCAACACCGCAAATATGTCTGAAGATTGGGATACCGTCACCAAGATTGGAAGCAAGACCCGCGGAGGCGGTGCTGCGCGTGAGACCGTCGTCCGTGGGAAGGCTGCTCTCAATGCTGCCCAGAGAAGTGGCGCTGTCATCGGTACAGAGAAGAAGTTTGGTGCTGGAAACTCTGTACGCTCACCTTTTGCTTCTTTTTTGCCCCTCAGGCTCAATCCAGATACCTTTCTGTCTCCTGCAATGCGCCTAGGCGCCTTTACAGCGGAATTTCTATGCTGGAGAGATGGCAGAGGCAAAATTGAGGGATAGGCAGTCATTGAGCCTTTTGAAGCGCTGAAGAGGCAACCTCCACAATCCTAAAGAACCACAACTAACACCCCCTCCTCACAGGCCTCCAAGCCCGGCGTCGAAGGCCAGCACCTCACCAAAGTCGACCGCAGCGACGACATCGTCAAGCCCACCACCGTCGGCAAGGAAGTCGGAACCGCCATCTCCAACCAGCGGCAACTGATGAACCCCAAGATGACGCAGAAGGACCTGGCTACAAAGTGTAACACTACCCAGAGTATCGTGGCAGACTTTGAAAGAGGCTCTGCCGCTCCGGATCAGAAGGTCTTGGCGGCTATGGAGAGAGTGTTGGGTATTAAGTTGAGGGGTAGTGATATTGGTAAGCCGAGATTTGGACCAAAGAAGTAGCGCTGGATGGCTTGTTGAGGATGGCATATGGCGAGGGATGATCGGCGCAACCGTGAAATCGAGGATATGCGAAGTTTGAAGGTGGATTGATGACCGTTCATTGCATGCTTTTACGAAGGAATGCTTGGGAATCGAGTTTAGTTCGTGGTTAGGAGGGAACGAGCGATGTGTTTCTGCTTCTCATGACAAAAGTCACTAGGCAAGAATAGAGCAAAGTGGTCATTGAGCATTATTCATTGATTTCTCTGTTCCGAGTGACACAGTGTATCCAGTCCGTCTCTTTCTATCCAACAGTCATTCCTTGTCATGGGTATCAAAATTCGTTCCTCATTCAAGACTCTCCGCATTCCTCACAATCAACTCTCAAGCACGTCCAACGCGCTCCTTGATATCCAATTCTGAAGGTCTCTCATCTCTATTCACAACAAGAGCCTCCACCTTCCCCATCTTCACCAACTTAACCCACTCAGGAGCTATCTCCGACGCCAATAACCTGATACAGGTATCCGCCTCCTCCTTTGACATAGGCGTCTTGAAAGAATCTCTCAATTTGCCTATGATAGTCGGGAGTGTAAAGGAGATCCTCGATTGTCCAATCGAAGTAGATGTGCTGAGAATAACCAGAATGGCTACAACCTCATCGATTCTTCCCAGAGCAGCTTTCCTCGCAGTCTCGGCCTTGGATGGTGGAGATGGCATATTCGCGTTTTGCATTTGCTTCGCTCGTAGTCGTTCGAGGAGTGTGAGTTTCGGACCAGCAACTTCAACCTTCACTTTCACAGCCTCCTTGACCGTGATCCCAGTCTTCAAATCCTCCAACCTTCGTTGTCCTTTCGCAAGTAACGGCGACATCTTGATCAGCGACGAACAAGTCGTGATAGCCTCCAATGGTAACCCTTCAATGAATTCCTTGATACCCGTCTCTGCATCCCTCTCCTCCCACGCCCTCGATACTCCACGCTCGAATATCTCATTCAGCAGATCCTCATTCACAGGCCGTGCGATTCTTCCCCCCTTCGCCAGCATCCTGATCTCAATGCATATCTTCCCATGTCCATAATCCGACAGACTCAGTCGTGAAATCCGTGAATCGTTTTCGTCTGGTATACTGGTATTTAACACACCAATTGTCCTACGGATATCTTCCAACGTGACTCTCCGCTTTCCCCAAGCTCTCGCAACGTCCGGGCAGAGATTCCGTAGGTCAGCCGGGGAGTGGGTCCCGTTATGTGCATAGTGGATGGATAGCGCAGTGAGGAATGCAGCATGCAGGTTTATCAGGTCGAGGAGTTCGGTAGGGAGGTTTGAGCACGGGGCACGGTACGACTTTTCGGGTGTGGATGCTATTAAGGAGGAGCTGGAGCTGTTGAAGGAGAGAGGTGAGCGAGTGGGTGTTTTGGACGAGATGCAGAATCGGTCGAGCAGGTTGCGTGCGCCTTTGGTTGGGGTTTCGATTGACGAGGGTGAGCTCTCGGTGACGACTTGCTGTTGCGGTGTATGAGGGGATCTCGTCGCTCGCTGCTGTGAGAGATTGGCGGCTGGTAAGGTTGTCTCGGGTTTTGCGCTTTCCTCGTCTTCCACAAACTTCCTCTTCTTGTTGTTGGTGGTTTGCGCTGGGGCAGTTGCGATGTCGACGCGGATGTTCTTTTCGATTATCTCCTTCGTGCTGGTGCTTGTGCTTGCCTTGGATACGGTTGTGAAGGCATTCAGTCCTCGCGATTTCCCTGTTAATACGGTCTTGCTGGTGGGCGCCAACTTCCTTCTCTTAATCGCGGTAGGCATGATGAAGCGATGTTATGCTATGTATGCAATGTAGTGCGATACAATTGATGCAAGAGCGATGTTGGAGAAATGCAAATGTGGTGTATGGTAATTGTGGAAGGTGTGATCGGATTTGTGGTTCGTGGGTGGTTACTGGGAGCAAAATTGAGTTGTATATAAATTCGCGATGAGGAGGTTGGGGAGTCGCGTTCAGCGAGACGCGCTTGCTGGCCTCACGCGTAAAGTGGTTCGGTAAAAGTGACAGGGGTCCGCCAAGCGTCCTCTCGATATTGATCTTCAACATCGGCCGACATTCGCCTCTTTCTGTTGCGACAATTTCAAAGATGTAATCAATAATTAACCACCGCCCTCGAAATGCCTGTCCTATTCCTCGAAGCCTTCCCAAGAGAAATCCGCGATCAAATATATACCTATTGTCTCGCCTCTCGATCAGGAACAGTAACTCTATCTCCATGGACCATCGACGTCGCACGCTCTCTCTCCCTCCTCCGAACATGCAAGCAAGTTCATCGAGAATGCAAAGATCTCATCTGGCACCACAACCGACTCAACCTTCGAGAACAGACCCAGCTCTCCCAGAAGTTTAAAGGCTTGCTGAAGCACGGCCATGCGCGGCGCATACGGCTGCTCAAGTTGTCGCTCGAGCTGCTGGATCGTGACGAGCTAGAATGGTTTGCGAGTTCGGCGAAGGCTCTCGGGGACTGGTGTCGGTTTGGCAGGTTGGAGTCTATTACCATTGTTTCGGAGTGGGATAAACCGAGAGATGTGCTGGAGTTCAAGGAGATACAGAATCTGAGGAGGTATGGAGAATCTCTGGATGGAAGGCTGTACAGGGACTCGAGTACTTGGACGAGGATGGTCATAAATACAGGGTGGCCAAGGTTTTGTCATTGGGGAAAGCAGAGATGGCTAAGGGAAATGCTGCTGGATCCAAGTGGTATCCACGAGCTGCTCAGTACAATCCATACCGCTTTTGGAGGGCAACTATACGTCGATGGGTTGCTATGCTTCAGGAACCATGAGCAGATTGTCAAAGGATATCATTTCGATCCCAGGAATGGGGAGATTAGGATTGTTCCAGGGTCGATGCTTTACGGGCAGGCCACTAATACGACATTTTGATATCAGGGTTCAGACTCATGAGTGACAAGTGCTCATCAAGGTCATGCTTCACCGCGCCGATTCCCAACTATATTTCCCGTTCTTCAATCACACATCCTTCCGTTCTTCTCGTTTTTGTGGGTCCATTATAAAGCTTGCGAGATGTTGTTTGTTGATAATCAGGACGACATACTGGGTAACAAACAGGCCACATCCGATGGACATGGAACTCTAATCTGGATGAAGAACATGGATCTGGAAAGTAGCCTACGTCCTTTTAGCTTGATGTAAAGGAGCTGAGCATGCTAGAGGTGGCTAGCATGACACTGAGTGCACGTCCTCTTAAGCATTCAAAGAGAACATCCAAAGCTATGCCACACGCTGGGCCTCTCTATCCACACAGAAGTCTGCAAGAAGCACTGTGTTCCCGAATCGCCACATCGCAAACTTCTCATTGGGATCGCATGATGGCTGATGTGGATGGACAATGTTGACCCGATAGATTGTTCCAGCGGAGTGCCCACCGATGGCGATGAATAGAGATCGTGATCATCCGCGATTGGCATGATTGAATTCTCTGGTTCTTTTCCTCTCACACGCCCAAAGCGTGCCTTAGTACTTCTGCAGTCAGCCCTTTGAGAGGTAGTTCTTGAGTGATTGCTGGTCAAGTCCTTCAGTGATAGGCCACTTTCGTTGGAGTTCAAGTGGTGTTCTGACATTCTTCTCTTGAGCGCGCTTCGAAGTCAGGCTCAAGGCCGGGTGCAGCAGCCAGTCTTCATCTCGCATTTTATGACTCGAAACATCGCCAGTGGCCTGTGCGTTTGGACTGATATGTTTTTCAATCAGACGTTTCACCAGAGCTTGGAAACGACTCATGTACCTCGCCAAATCGATGATGGCCCAAGAAAGCTTCAATCGCTTTGTCTCGGCCCGCTCTCGTTTATTGTCCGGTCATGCAGCCAAGGGGTGGAATGAGGCTGAAAATCTGCGTTTTGTGACCAATCCTTCCAGCACAGTCCACGAAGGAAGGATATATCCGGCTTTCGATCTGCTTTGCTGACGGCCCGCTAACTTCAGAGTATTGTTTAACTTGCCGAGTTGCTACTCGGTGACCTTGTCTCGTAAAAGTCACTCATTGGCCAATATTATGACAGAGCCTGTTCAACAGTATGATGTTGGCTGGAAGACTATCTAAGCTTATTTGCCGCTCTGACACTGGTCGAAAGTTTATCTGGTTAGCAGAGGCCTTTATATCGATGGCCTCGATCTAATCATCGGCCATCCGAGGAACTAGGCGAACCAGTAACTGTGTTTCTCATTCTTGCGAGGTTCGTATCCGCACTTGCAGTTATTCGTTGAATGAAATATTCATTCCAGTGCGCCAACTTTTCGTACATTGACTGACCTTCCAGATGTTGCAAACAAGATGCGAAGGTCTGCTCTATTATGCGTATCACTACTCCCTGTCATTGTGACGGCTGTGATGGACAGAACAGAAGTGGAAGCACGTCTACCAACATGTTCCGTGAGCCTGATCGTCAACCACGGTACATCTCCAGCGGCTGACTATCCAAGATCAATTGCTTTGAAATAGCACTATCCACCAATTCGGGCCTCATAGACGCACCTGAGCGATCATGTCCCAATGTTACGCTGCAGAAACCGCTCTCGGCATGTCTACAGCGAGCATGTGGCTTCGAAGAACAGAAGCAATTCTCTCTCGTCACAGAGGATATATGTCGAGGCCAACCCATACCTTCAAGAGGTCTAGGAGCTTTGATTGAGGCTATCACTTTGGGTCCTCTTACCCTGGCTTGTGTCGCGGTTCGGTTTTACTCAAAAAGAAAGTTTTCTTCGCCATTGGGAATGGACGACTATTTTATCCTGGCAGCAACTGCCCTCTACTCGGGAACGATACCGCTGTATATCGTCAGTAAGTGGCATTTCCTTCAGCATGTCTCGCGATGCTGATTATGTAGATACTATTCTTGGCTTTGGAAAGCACTTCTGGAACATCGACCCATTAAAAATTCGAGTTCTACTGGTCGTAAGTGTAATCGATATCGGACAAGCTCAGCCTAACAATCTTGGAGATCTTTTACATTGGGGAGCTATCCTACCTGACAACAATGCCTCTGATCAAGCTTTCCATTCTCTCCTTCTACGTGAGTTGGCCTCGAATCCAATGATATACCGCAGCTGAATGAGCACCAGCTGAGGATCTTCCCAAAGCGTGGTTTCCAGATCACCGTATGGATCATGATTGCTTTCGTTGCTTCTGCGGGTGTTGCCTTCGTCGTGACGGGGATGGTACAGTGTTTACCTATTGGTTAGATCCAATCTCGCCCGCAGACTTCCATCATACTGATACTTGCAGGTGGCTCTTTCGATCGGAGCATCCGAGCCAAATGTCTCGACCTGAACGCGGTCGCTTATGCGAACGCAGGAATTGGCATCTTCCAAGACGTCCTCATCCTCCTCCTTCCGTTCCCGGAAATTGTATACCTGAACATGCGCACCCGAAAGAAGGTCATCCTGATACTCATGTTTCTGCTTGGAACTTTTGCGGTCCTGACTAGTATCCTTCGTCTGCCATCACTCCACGATTTCGCAACCTCCACGGATCAGACCTGTAAGCAAATAACGACTCGAAATCATGGAGATGGGATGCTAACCTGTTCGAAGGGGACAACCAAACAGGCTCTCTGTGGTCTCTCGCCGAGCAGTCAGTCGCCATGATATGTGCGTGTATGCCAGCAATCCGCAGACTCTTAGCCAGCTACCGGCCCAATATGTTCAATCTCGATGGTCCAAGCAGAGAACTTGACAATGATGCAAGACGGAGTCCGAGAAAACCGCCCTCGCCTTTTCGCTTCACAAGCTTATTTTCCAGTCAAGCCACGACGGTCACAGCGGGACCTCAGTCGCAGGAGCAAGATGATTCGTGGATACTGGCAACGGGCAACGAGCCATGGGTTGCTTTAGATGACATGGGAAGTCCGTTCAAGTGCGACATCAATTATTCTCCGCCGCGAAGGGGCTCAGAGCCATCTGTTGAAGAGGCGCAAAACATCATCGGGCCTAGGCAGCTCAAGAATGGATGGCCTTTCTCAACTTAGGATGATGTCTGTACAGGATTGAGCGAATGATATAGTTTAAAGACTCCTCAATCTCTTGAATTGGATAGACTCAAAGTGGTGATGTGTAAGGTATGAGGATCAGTGATGTGATGGCCAATGTATCGATGAACACCGGAAGACGAATGGTGCGGAATTGGTCTAGGTTATTATTGAAGAGAAACTTCGCCTATGTCGAGAATTGCTTGAATCTGCCTGCCGCACATCGATCTTGTTTACTTTATGCTCGGCTACAAAATCTCATCCGTCCTGTCACTTACGACTTTCACAGTATCAAAGACACAAAACATAATGACCTTCCAGTGCCAAAAACATTAATGAATGGTCCTGGCTATGTCTGCCGCCCTGAATAGGCAGATAGAGTCAGTCGACCAAAGGAATTCCGTCGATCCCAGCACTATTCAAATCGAAGGGCACCAGGTAAACCCCGGAATTTCGAGCCAGAAACACATTTCACCCTGTTGGATATTGTCATTCCCGTAGATACCTAAGCTCAGTCTCCAAGTTATGGACATTTCACTTAGATACGATCGTGGCAACTCTTCGCTGCTTCCAGAGCGCATTCTGAAGATCGATCTTCACTGGCCCATGACTCCTTGAGGCTGTGATGCACTACGGATGAAGCGGAGAATCATACAATACTACCAACTGTCGCCGACGAAATCAAAGTGAGAACTGAATAGCCTGCTCTCGCGATTCGAACTTATTTTTGGTGACTTTTGAGAAGGCGAGTGCAAGGCTGAGTGTCGGCCTACCCCGCACAAGGCTGAGGATTTCCTGCGAGGCGGGGATCTCCGAGTTGCGTCGAGTAGGGTGGACCTCAAGATTCGAGCCTTGAGAAGAAGATTTTCAATTCTCATTCAATAAAACCAGATTCTCTTATTGTTGAATCACTTTGTTGTCCATTTGTTGAACGAACCCAAATACACGGAATCCTCTACCTCTGACTTTCGTGCCATTTGCCATTGTCAAAGGCAGATGAGCATCAACTCCACGAGTTCCAGTTCCCGGCTCTCCCTCTTAACTTCACACCTCCAGCCACTGAGTCATCAATCGTCAGACTCACAGCCGCGGATCGTTCTAAACCTCGCGATGTCCAACGCTGCCCGACCCCCAATTACCTGCCACGTCCTGGATACAACTACCGGTCGCCCAGCTGCAAATCTCGCTGTCAAGCTCTCCTGCGTCGCCGTCCCAAGCATAGAATTCGTGGGTATAACAAACAATGATGGGAGGATAGCCGCGTGGGAGAACAAGCAGGGATCGGAGGAGGGTGCGTATGTTGAGAGCAAAGGAGGTGTGATACCGGCGTTGTTAGCAATGATAGCGGAGCAGGGTACGAAAGATAGTGCTACGGGTGAGTCTGGCTTCGGACGTTGAGGAGTCCTCTCAATCTGGACACAGAACAAGTACTGAACAACCGATTCAGGGCCACCTGGCTCGAGTCTCTGGAAGTTGCAATTCAATACTGGAGCACATTACGGAATCGGGAATACTTTCTTTCCTGTGAGTAGGAAGCTGTGACCCGTGGCTGCCTCCTCCAATTACAAGATATACGCTGACAACTCCCTCTGCAGATCGTCGAACTTTCATTTCTAGTCGTCAAAGACGAGCACTTCCATGTCCCTCTTCTTCTAGGTCCATACAGCTTCACAACATACAGAGGAAGCTAGATTCCAACATTACGGAAGATAGGGAGGAAAATGTGGCGTTGGGGAGTTTAGAGGGCATTGCCGAGTTCCCTCAGTCCATGTGTTTGGAGGGAAGAGGGAATATTTAGAGTCTCAAGATCAAATGAATGCATTAGGCAGTATCAGGACACAGCTCAGTCCAGCTCCATTTCATCTACTACGTATTCTGAGTGATCCTGGCCAGCCTCTACATCGATTGTGATTTGTTGAAGAGACATGGCATTGGGAGTCCAATCCATATCGTCTACGGGGCGTTCACTGATCTGCTGCAGAGCTGCCTCTAATCTACTCCTTGCGCCCTGAGCATCCATTGTGCTTGCAGTATCCCATTCCTTCAGCTCCAACCATAGACGATGGAACTTGTCCTGTCTAGTACCATCTGAGAACATCGACATTAAATCCTGTGCTTGTAGCGCCATTCTTCGTATCTCGTCGTTGTCACACAAGTGTCTATGCACAGCCGAGTTCCGAATGCGTACAGCATCTGCCAAAGCAGACTCCAATGTGTAATTTGACATGGGTCTGATAGCATTTGGTGGCAGAACCGTTGGTAAGAATGCTTTCCAGACTGATAATTCCACAGCCTCTGCACAGTCCCAGCCTTTCGCATGTAGAACCTCTGGTATCCATCTGGTTGCAAATTCGAAGCAACTCTCCTCTAACATTCTCTGGATCATGACAAGTATGTAGTGCTGGACCTGGTAGGGAAGGCCAAGGTCCGAGGATTTCGGAGTGGAAGTTTGAGGTTGGCTCGGAGTCTTGAGAGGTTGCTGGACTGTCTGTTTCTTGTTAGCATGTATAGAGAACTCTGCTATTGGAAAATTACTCTTGTCCACACTTTCACTTTGTCTGGGTCGTTCTGCCATCTATTGGTATTCCGTGGCGCCCATCTACTCACGGCAAGCCCGCCGAGAACAGAGAGATGTGCGATATTCGCAGATGCTGGGGCCGCTGCTGCGTTATGTTTTGATTCTCTGTGGAAGATTGCAGTCTGCGTAGCCGGCGTCGTCGTGTGCTGGATAGTCTTGTTGACATGGGCCGAATTGCCAGTATCACCCGGCTTTGCAGAGCATCGAAAGCAGCTCGTGCGCCATTGAAAGTTGGAAAAGCTACAGGATGCACAGTTCCAGTCGCCGGGACGCTGATGCGAATATTCGTTGCTGCCAGCTGAATGTGCCCATCTGCTTTGCTGCAATCCATTGCCGCCCATGGTCATATTGACACGTCGCGAAGCGTCTGAAAATGTTGCTTGTCTCTTCGAAGACAAGCTCCGTGGTAGGCTACATAGAGCATTGCGTATAGTGACTCCGCGAGGCTGGCTAGAAATTCATTGTTGACTCGGTAGTGATTAGCAGACTGGCGTCAACGTCAAATGAGTGTTTGGTGCTCTGGATTGTTGGTGTCGCAAGACAGGCGCGAAATTCTGTCGGCGGTTCGACTTGACGCCAAGCCTCGCTTCTTGTCCTCTCCCATTTCCGCCATCAACTGCGCAGTGGTCTTTATCCTGTTCCAACGATGATCACGATGCCACTTGAACAGCAATGTGAATGAGAGTCATTAATCCTCCCTACATGAATTAGGGGCATGTCGCCTGCAACATGGCATTGCCATAGAGCCGGATGCATTTCACACATCGGCAAAGCTTTCAAACACCCCTCATGCGAGATGCGTCGCAAGTTAGCGATCAATCTCGCCACGACCTCTCGTTACCAAAACAAAAGTATTGCCAGTCCTCCCGAGTCGTCCCAATGACTCAATTGATGCCATGCTATTCTGTCTCTACCATAGTTGAGATGAACTTCGGATCAATGCATCATGCTGACCAGCAGGCCTAGTCGCCATGCTTAAAGGCTGATACTAGCGTCTTGAATTCAGATTTCTCCTCGGTTTGTTCTTCTGTGACTTCGCATCGCTCGCTCGCCTGGTTTGCATTCTTGTTCTTTTACTTTCATATTTTGTATATTTGCTGTAACATAATTTATTATGAAGCTTCGTTCTCTTCTGGTTAAGGGTTGCTTTCTACTTTCCTTTATAAGGGCACAACTTCACGATGCCGCGAAATCAGCTGTACGCCATCACATCACCCTTCGCAATCTATGTGCTGACTTCTTCAGGGCCTGCAATATTATGGCACCGAAACAGAGAGCGTCTCCTTCACAGATCAGCCATACCAAGCTGTGTTAAAGAACACATCTGAGTTTGGCCAAATCACACCTGGAAACTCTATGAAATGGGATTCGATCGAGCCTCAACCCGGAACGTTCTCTTTCACAGGGGGAGATGCCATCGCTGCTCTCGCGAAAGCTAACAATCAAATCCTACGCTGCCATACCTTGGTTTGGCATCAGCAGCTTCCTCTTTGGGTCACGAATGGGACGTGGACAGCGGCAACCTTGACGGCCGCACTTCAGAACCACATCACGAATGAGGTAACACACTACAAGGGCCAATGTGCACACTGGGATGTTGTGAACGAAGCTTTGAATGACAACGGAACATTCCGTGAGAGCGTGTTCTTCAGAGTCATTGGTCCGGATTACATCAAGATCGCCTTCGAAGCTGCCGCCGTTGCAGATCCAGATGTCAAACTGTACTACAATGATTTCGGAACCGAGTTTCCTGGTGCAAAGAGTAAAGCTGCTCAGGGCATTGTTAAGTCTCTCAAGGATGCGGGAGTGAAGATCGATGGCGTCGGATTTCAGGCGCACTTCATCGTTGGCGGAACCCCTTCGAAAGCAGCGCAGATTGCCAACATGGACGCTTTTGTTGCGTTAGGAGTCGAGGTTGCCATCACGGAATTGGATATCAGGATGACTCTACCTTCGACAGATGCACTTGTTGCCCAGCAAAAAAAGGATTACGAAGCGACGTCTGCTGCTTGTGTAGCAACAACGGGATGTGTCGGTATCACTGTATGGGATTTTGATGATAAGGTATGATGCCTCACACCTATTCTCGATATGTCGATATGTCTAACAGTCGCAGTACTCTTGGATCCCTTCCACGTTCCCGGGCACAGGCGACGGGACCATGTTTGATGAAAGTGTAACGAGGAAAGAAGCATACTTCGGTGCCCTTGCTGGACTCGTAGCAACAGCTGGAAACGGGACGAATTCGACCGGAGGGACATTTGCTGAGTCTACGCTAACCTCGAACACTCCATCAACTGGTACCAATTCAACGGTCACGACTCCTACCTTGAGAGTTCCGACTTCACATGCTTCGTCATTGAACCTTGCAAGGTTGATTCCTGTACTTTTGGTTTCAATAATTTTTGCAGCGCTACTTTGAAAGAATGAATCGAAATTTAACATTTTTGCTTTCTGATTTGACTTGATGCGCGTCATGTTGTGATTCTGGGATGCCAGCCGAAGTGGCCTCTCCACCAATTATTAGGTCGTCGATACATGAGAAGCACTGTCGGTATTTTGGTTTCATGTAAAGCTTGTGTGGGATTTATATTCCGCTCATTGCGGATTATTTGCTTGATTAAGTTGTGTTGAATCTGCTTTTGGAAGCCTCTTAAAACCCGAGTAAACTTGCTGTGCTACCCAGCTTCTTGTTTGGTCCAACTACGGCTGACCTGGCCAAACATCATCGGCAATAGCACGAACCAAAGCCAACTTATTCTTCATGTCATCCCACTCCAACAGATTTCCCTCTTCGTGACTCGCAAATCCACATTGGGGGCTGACGCCCATACGGTCAAGTGCCTGCTCTCTGGTTTGCCCGGCTCCCTTGGCGATCGCATCTGCGGCCGCGAAGAGACGCTCCTTCATTTTCTCCTTATCTTCAAGCTCAGGGAACTTCGAAGTAATGACTCCCAAGATCACGTTCTTGTGCGCTGGCAAATGGAGGAGGGGCTCGAAACCTCCGGCACGAGGAGTGTCGTACTCGAGGTAGTAGCTGGCAACATTCAAATTCTGGAATAGCTTGATCGCGATGCGATCATAACCTCCTTCAGAGAAATGACGAGAGCCCATGAAGTTTCCTATATTACGTCAGGCCCAAATTGAAGCATGTTGCAGAAGTAATACCTCTGCAGATGTGAAGACCAAAGTGCATCTTGTCCTTGTGGTCCCGAATGCTATCATTGTAGCACTGGATGTACGAATCGAGCAATTCGTCAGGCGTCTTGGTATTCGACTTATCCTCCGCCCAACCCGCCAGCATCTTCTCCGAACAGAAGTCTAAGAGGTCAGAATAAAGTCATGAGTTTGACAATGGAGGCTTACAAGCAAAGTTCGGATCGTCAATCTGAACATTCCTCACTCCTGCAGCATACAGGATATCCAACTCGGCTCTGTAAGCCTTTGCAATATCTGCAAAGTATTCATCGTCACTAGCATAAACTTCCTTTGGGAAAGCCTGCCCGTCTCTGTATCGCAAGTGGTACCATGGTGGGGCGATCATGGTCAACTTGATGTCCCCCCATCTTTCTTCTGGTACCAACGTCTTCAAATACTCGAACTGGCCAACCAATGTACTCTGCCCCTTATGCTTGATCTTGCCAGTGCATACGCACGATTGTCCAGGCTTGTGTCCCTTTTCGAGGAATCCAGCAATATCCGGCACGTATGGGCGGAAGATTTCGATCGCCGGGTTTCTGATTTCGGTCATGCCCTCGAGCTCCTCGAAGAAAGTTCCCCAAAAGACGGCACGCCTAATCATGTCAGCAATGTTAGCTTTCTGCGCAATTGACTAACCTGTATTCGCCATCCGAGATAGCGCGGAATCCTGCATCAAGTTGCACCTTGACGACCTTGTTGACTGCCTCATTTTCGACAGGAGTGAGGTCATCGCGACTGATCTGCTTGGCCTCGAACGCAGCACGCTTTTGTAGGAGCTCCTTGGGCCTGAGGAGAGAGCCCAAATGCTCGGCCCTAAATGGAGGATTTCGGTGAACGTTTGCCATCTTTGACTTTGAGTATTGTGCTTGTCTGCGAGAGATTGAAAGTGGGAAGAAGTCTCAAGATGCCCCCACTTGGCTGTTGGACCCCGCACTGAGCGGAAATCCCCCTAGCCTCAATACCCCTGACGCTACAGGGAACAGCCTGAGAATTTAGCCGATGTTGATGTTTACAAGAATCAGCCGAGGTTTGACTTTAGCTATCCTTACCTGGCTATCGGTTTCAAGAAAATGACGGTACACTGTAGATGTTCCAGGCTGAGCCTGTATCTTTCGGCTCCTCTTTTGGAGGTTTGAAATGGTTTGCATCATATGCTCAACTGAAAATCACCTAGTTGCCTTGGGCAAGCGGAGCCGCCAATTCGGATTCAAGAGGTCCCACGCTGTTTTCCAATCAAGTCCTCTGCAGACGATCTTGGTAAACACCAAGCTTCCCCAGTAGTTGTTAACGAGCTTGAAAATGTGCCCCAGAATGGTTGTTGCTCTTGAATCTTTCTGCTCGAAGAGTTACACAACCGTGGACTGACTTTCGTGGCCAATTTGAAAATGTAATCTTGCTCTGGGAGGTCGTAGAAGACAAAAAGCCGTTTGATTTTTTCTCACATGTAGCTACGGTTTCTGCATCTGTGGCTTTATAGTCCACGTCATTCAGGAGGAATTCGAACCTTGTGTATCGTGCTGTGGAGTCGGGAGGCGGGCAGTCTTTGGCAAATTCGAATTCTAGCAGCTTTTTGATTTCTTGTGTACCGAAAATTGCCAATGAAGATCGCACAACTATGTGAAACTATTATCAGCATAAAACATGGTTGGGATGAACAGTGTCTGAGTATCGCTGAGGCAGCTCACTGGCGCGCACGCCTTACCATGGTCGAACAATTGAAGAGGAATACTATCCTTGCGTTCAGGCATGTCACTATGCACTGCGATGAAAGTAATCATTAAGCTTGCCACAAACGCAATCTCAACATTGGATTTCAGAGATGCGTATCGGAATTGATGTGCATGAGCAGCGATTGCTCGTGCTGGATACATGTTTGCAGCCAATAGGAGCTGCTTATCATTTGGACCGAGACGACCAAGATTGCAACCATGACTCCGTCAGCTTTCAAGCCAATGCCCACTATCCAACCTTCTGCCATGTTGCGATTTTATACATGACGGTTCTGGCGAAGTTGCCATCGTTCGATGCAATCTCTCATCACAGATGAGTATAAAGTGACGTGTGAGACTAGGCTCCAGAAATCGATCGGAGGGCATGATTATGGCTGCAATACAGAGAAACGGTCTCTGACACACCGGCCGGAGTATCCTTTCTCTGCTTTTGGAGCAAGGGCGTTCCCTTTCGGCAATTGTCATGTATTCACGAAGAAGATTATACTTCGTGCAGCTTCCACATAAAGGTCTGATGTCGTCAATTACGGTCAACTGAGCGGGCTTGCCTCTCAAGCATACACTCAGCATACTTTGATTCTTTCGGACTTGCATTGCTTGCAACCGCGTCTGCTCTTGTGGTCAGGCTTGCGAACATGCAACATAGCCGAGGCGTCAGCGGCAGGCAATAAGAAGATAGCTCAGTAATTTGTATCTTCTCCCATAATGGGACTTCAACATCGAAGGAGAAAGGTTTAATCAGGACCTCTGAAGTGTTGTGCGAGATACGGGCAAACGTTGAAAGCAGAATTTTCAATCAAAGCCAAGTTAGTCCCCAATCTCAGCCATTGCGTACCCACTTCACAAGTTTTGCTACCAGACACTTCGCGTTGGACAATACACAGGGACTTTTGCCGAATGAATGAATCGCTGAGTTGACCAGGAGTAAGATCGCAGATTGCTGTTGCAACGATAGGCAGATGTTGTTAGCTCGCTAAATAACCTAGGGGTCAAGGGCTCCAGCCAGCAGCATTTCAGGCCTGGAGAGAGCTTCACCAAGTTTCATGCGAGCAATCGGCCGGATTTAAAAGCTTCGGACGTATCTGACGGCCGAACGCCAAGCAGGATCTTGTCTGTAGGAAAATGGTTAGGTCCGGACGGAAGCATAATGAAGCCAAAGAACAAAAGTAAATATAGGGCTGCCAGGTTACGCGTCAGCACAAAAGCCTCTCAGGCTTCGACGCGGATCACAAGTCAGCACTAGAACAGAAATTGAATGCAGAGCACGCGTTTGTTGCCCACAGGCTTACGTGCAGGCTGTGAAATGGAACCACGTGATAGTATATCCTCTGCCAAGCGAATGGCTGGGGCGGAGTCGAAGACATCTCATTGGGTCAACCGTATGTAAGCAGACCCTTTTCATGGAAGCAGATACGGGTACGAAAGGGTTGAAGTTCCAGAACGACCTCCAGAACTTGGCGAAACGCCCATTCATGGATTATAACTGGTCAATCCTGTGCAATCATCAAAACATTGCACAGGTGCTCATGTCGAGCCCCGAAGAGCGAAAAAGCCGAATGAAAATACCGTGAAGGACCGAACTAACATGGCTCAGATATTTGCTGTATCGATATGCGAGGAAGAGTCGTGTGTACGTGTTCTGAGTCGTAAGGCTTCAATTTCTGAACGCGCAGTCGTTGTATCTGAATGTGTCCAAGATATGCGTATAAGGTTTCTATAAGAGAGAACAGACCTCCCATCTTTCTCGTCGTCACCAAGAAAACCTCAGTATCTGTTTACGTCCTGAGAGTAATAACTTGTCACACAGGCTTTCTGCTCTTCAATCATTCTCCTGTTTTTTAGTTATCGGTCAGAAAAGTGAAACATGTCTTCGACAACTTCCGAACCCGATTTTGTAGACTGTACCAAAGCTACATGTACAGTCGAAAGCTCTGTGTATGGATACTACCCGTCAGCAGCTTTCACCTATTTATTCATAGCAATCTTCTCTCTTTCGGCTGCGGCCCATGCTTTTCAGGGATTGAAGAGTAGATCTTGGAGCTTTATGGCAGTTCTTACTGTCGGGTGTTTATTAGAGACTGTTGGTGAGATGTGCCTTCTCCTTTGCTAGACATCTCTAATATAGAGATAGGATACGTTGGTAGAGCCTTGCTTCGAAGAGACCCGTTCGATGTGGCATAGTAAGCAGAATTGATCGAACTATTGGCACTATCTAATGCTTTAGTCTCTCAATTCAACTCATTTGCATCACGACTGGGCCTGCTTTTCTCGCGGCTGGAATCTACCTCACATTGAAGCACCTGTAGGTCAATGTTTCATTCTCAGCAACAGAGCTGATAAATATTTAGTATCATCGTCTATGGAGCCCAATTCTCTCGTCTTGCACCCAAATGGTACACCTGGATCTTCATCTCTGCCGATATTACATCGATCCTCATTCAAGCGTACGTCTCTTTATTGAACGTACGAGCCAGTGCTAACGTTTTTGCTTCCAGAATCGGAGCTGCCCTCGCTGCCTCGGCCAACGATCCAGCACCTGGTAATACTACGATGATGGTGGGACTAGGCTTCCAAGTCTTCACGCTTGCTATCTTCGGTATCATGGCCGTCGATGTATGGGCGCAAATCCGCAGACACAGGGGCGAATTCAATGAGTCCGCGAAGGGACTGCGCGAGTCTCGTCGCTTCAAGTTGATGCTGGGCTCTCTCATCATCGCATATACTGCTATTCAGATCAGATGTATCTACCGTATTGTTGAGATGGCTGGTGGTTGGGCTAACCCAATCATGCAAGACCAGCCGAGTTTCATCGTTCTGGAGAGCGTGATGATTACAGTCTACGTGGTGGTATTGAATGTAGGGCATCCGGGATTCATGTTTGCACAAGCGAAGAAGGTGGGGTCCAAGGACAATGAGGGATCGGAAATGGCTGAGGCATAGTGCTTTTGGACTCATTAGAGCATTGAGCTGTCAGTTCTGATGGTACAGTCTGTGGGGTCTTAAGGGCGGTATCTGGTTGGTGAAGACGGTATCTGATTTGTGCTATTTTTTGTTGTCAGTCCGGCCGGATCGTAATAATCTAGATTTCTTTTTCTGTTTTAGAAGAACCCTCCAGATAATGTAATCTTTCTCCTCAACGCAGCTTCATGAGATGCTTGTGATGGAGGGTAATGTTGATTTCTACGAAAGGTGATGTTTACCCCTCCAGAATCGCGCTTTGCTTAATTTACCCCTCTGCTACTCAGTTCAATCCATGTCTTACGCATAGCCCACAGGTCGTTGAATACTTCTCTCGGTCGTAATGGTTTGAAGGATTCGTCGGCCATATAATTTCGTGGCTCGAGACCACTTACAAGGCCAGTAAACAATCGAGATCATGACTGGATGACTCTGACCACGTGCTCGAATGATTTGGAAGGCATCCATCTGCAGTCCCTCTCTTGCCAACTTGGAACACCGTATCTCAGGGCACTATGATGGACTTCTGCTTCAGCGACATCATCCCTCTGTCAGATCCTCGCCAAGGCATGACTATATTATTCAGTCGATCCAGCTTTACAGCTTCGGTGCAGAAACATCGAGGAAGGTGGCAGAAATAGAGTTAAAGTTTTGACTTCGCCATGGAGATGTCTCAGATTGGCAGGTACTGTTCGTCCGATAGCGAGATGACGTATTTATGCTTGATACTACCCTGTTTGGATGTTTCGCTTCGGCATGGAAGACCCCTGAAATAAACTTTCGGCAGATCATCTGCACCTGCATTTTGTCATCGCGCAAGTTAAAAGCCCCCTTTTGCTGCGTCCTAAACTGCTTGGATGTGGGATGCCGTCCAGAGTAAACGTGGCATAAATGCTAATTTATGGACCCCTGTCCCCGTCAAAATTTGACATCCGATTGTGAGATGAAAGTTAAGCTTGGAAGGTAACATCGGCACTCGCAGCCAGTTAGATTGAGACGCCTGTGCCTGAAGGTTCTCCAGCATGAAAATCACTTTCGCTGCTGTCCCGAAAGAACTGCCGATACCACGGTATGATAGCCTCAAAGGTTGATAGATGGAATCTAGGCACTGCCTCTGCTGATCGGCATCCCCGGATCCCACATACATTCCCGACGCTCTGGACAGTTTGTATTTAACCTTGAGATATATCTGCAGATCGTTTCTCCGACCCCAAGGCGATTCGATCTCCTGAAACTGTTTCTACTCTTCACAAAAGTCCTCTGTCTCTAAAATGAAGCCACTGACTCTCCTCGCAATTGCGTTGTCTGTCGCGCACCCACTTGTATCCGCACATCCTGTGTTCACAGGTGTATCTTTTACTAAAGCAGATGAATTACTGCCAAGCTACGACTATGTGATTGTTGGAGCAGGTGCTTCTGGACTCACTGTCGCGAATCGTCTATCCGAACGCAGCGGTAAGTGAAGTTCCAAAAATGGGAATTTCGACTAACTCTTGCACAGATGTCACAGTCTTGGTGATTGAGGCTGGAGATTTGTAAGTCGGTGCCTTAGCTGGCGGTCGATACTGACTTCTCAGTGATGCCCAAGAGGATTTTGTGACTATCCCTGGTCTTGCAGGTGGTGCAATTGGGACCAAGTACGACTGGAATTTGACCTATGCTCCGAGTACAGCAGTCGGCAACCGTTCGATACCAATTCCATTAGGTAAAGTTGTTGGGGGATCAACAAAACTCAACCGTATGGTCTTTGATCGGGGCTCCAAGTGTGATTACGATCGGTGGGAAGCGTTGGGAAATGAAGATTGGGGATTTGATGATTTATTGCCATATTTCAAAAAGGTAAGAGTATTAAATACATTCATTTGCATGCTGACATTTCGCAGAATGAGCAGTTTACGCCACCATCCGATGCCATCGTCTCTGAATGGAACATCACGTATGATCCTTCTGCACATGGAGAAGATGGCTATATGAACGTTAGCTATTCTCCATTCGTATGGCCCACAACAAGTAGGTTTCGATGTCGCTGGAAATCCACGAGCTGACGGATTTCAGGAAACATGGTGGATGCTGTACAAGAGCTGAACATTCCGGTTGCATTGGACCAAGCAAACGGCGGTGCCATTGGAGGCTACTGGTGTCCGCATAATCAAGACCCAGTCACTGTGACGAGATCCTCTGCTCAAGAGGCTTACTGGGATACTGTCAGCACGCGACCGAATCTACATTTGATCACTGGAACCAGAGTCACAAAGCTCTTGACGCAAGGAACGGAAGATGTGTCCATCACTGGTGTAGAGGTATGTTCTTTCCTTTCGTGGTTTCCAAGCTAAGTGAGGGAGTTTGCGAGCACTTCATCAGGTCCACGATCAACAATTGGGGTCAACAAGGAAGCTATTTTGGCGGCTGGAGCTATCCATACCCCACAACTACTCCAAATTTCTGGCATAGGCTCGGCCTCGCATCTGTCATCAATCAACGTCACCACTGTTGTCGACCTTCCGGGTGTTGGCCAGAATTTTCACGATCATGTCTTCCTTATCGTAGTAAACAGCATCAACGCTACGATTACCTCAAACAATCTTACCGATCCAGCTTTTGCTGCTCAAGCCCGAGCAGAGTACGACACAAATCGCACGGGGCCATACTCCTCACCAACTGGAGATTTCCTTGCTTTCCTTCCCCTTCCAATGTTCTCGAATCGGTCTGCGGAAATTCAATCTGAAGCAGCTTCTCAAACTTCGACTTTCTTGTATTCGGATACACCAGATTCTGTGACAACTGGATACGCCAAAGAGCATGAGGTCTTGGCCGAGAACTTGAAGGCATGTGCTTCACTTGAGATCATTTGGAGCGATGGTGCATTTATTCTTGGCCTGGAAGCACCATTCTCGCGAGGGAGGGTGCTGGCTTCTTCTGCTGATGTGTTCAGTTCACCTGTAGCAGATCCAGCATTCCTGCGAAACCCACTTGATGTGGCTATCTTGAGTGAAGGAGTTCAATTTGTACGTCGTCTTGCACAAACCAATGCTATGAAGGAGCTTTCGCCAGTTGAAATTTTGCCCGGAGCTCAAGATATTGAGACGTATATCAGAAGCTCAGCGACGACTCTGTATCATCCCGTCGGGACGTGCAAGATGGGTCTGAGAGAGGAAGGTGGAGTTGTGGACAATGAGTTGAAGGTGTATGGAGTGGCGAATCTGAGGGTTGTGGATGCGAGTATGATGCCGATTGTGCCAGCAGCTCATACGATGACGACCGTTTATGCTGTGGCTGAGAAGGTGAGTTGGGTCTTGATTTCTGGGCTTTGCTGACGTCGTGTAGGTTGTGGAGATGATCTTACAATGATGCATATGGACATGCTATTGACATTGACCGGGGTAAACGGTGCATGAGAGACATTTTCTTGAAACATGGTAGTGTTGCCATCAGAAAAATAAACGTATCAGAGCCGTGTTCATCAAGGTTCATTTGGCCAATGGTCATGTTGTCTGTTTCTATACGAGATTCTCTCAAACTTGAAAATATTAACCAAATAGCAATATGACGACGTCAGTGACGAGATCCGAAAAAAAAAGCCCGAGCAGGGATAGAAGGTGGGGAAGATAGTGATTACGACGTGTTCAAACCTTTCGAGGTAAATTATAATACAGTCACCGGTCACCTCCGTACGTTCATGAATCAAACTATCACCAACTCCTCATAGTTCTCTTCGTTGGCATGCGAAACAGTGGACATACCCCTCCCCAATCATACAGAGTCTTCACACACTGGAAGAGCTGCGAAGGATCAAAGGAAACCTTACGCCTTCAAGAACTACAACATGGTCTCCTTGAGTACAATCGAGCACAGGAGAAAGTCTGCCCCTCTTTGTCGCCACCATTCATCTACCTTCCATTTCTGCAAGAGCTTTATCATAGAAGTCTCTTTCCTGCTGATTGAGCCCAAACATCAATTATTGAAAAAGCGCCTCTTCAAGCGTATTTTTGATCTCTTGTTTCCGCAACAGAGAAGAGCCAAACCGAGCACCATGTCATCGCCGAGCTCTCGAGATTGTAGAAAAATCCACCTTCGACCGTCTCATTATCATACATCGATCGTTCTCTCAGCTACCTAGTCGTGCGGAGCAAACAACTCATGTGTGGTGAGTAGCCGTGATACCTCAGCCTCGGGAAACTCGCACTTCTTCACTGCTTCCAGGCTATTCGCCCTCGCAGCATCCTTCAGACAGCCCCAGTATCCGTAATCGAATCGCAGATGCAGTCTCTTCTCGTCCACCGACCAAGGCTTCGTTGCACCAGTGAAATGAACACTGCGTATCGGAACCACGTTCGCAGCCGAGCACGCAAAGTTCCAAGGCCAAACCGAATTGTACAAGGGCATTAATGCGCATTCAAATTCTGGTCTAATACCCTTCGCTGGACCCTGGTATCCACACAGGCAATTCAGCAGCTCTTGTTCAGACTGATCCCAGTGCCCGGAAACGCATGAGGATCCTGGGTCGTAGATCGCCTCGAGAGCGGATATGTGGAAGTACCGCGATGGACGGAGTAGGATCATGCCACCGTTCATACGAGACCTGTCGCCGCAGTTGTGGAACTGATCGGGTGCCCCAGTGATTGTGTGCCGGGGATCTGCATCGTTGAAGATCAGATGTAGGTCTGTGACGGCGATGGAATCGGCATCCATGAGGAGGATTCGTGGATAGGCATCAAAAGCCCATGAGTGTATTTTGTTCAGAGCAATGATCCAGCCAGGTTGAGATTGCATGAACTCGGGCTTCTCAATCCCCCTCAGAGCATTGAATCGGACAGGTACCACATCGTTCAAAGCGGGCGTTGAATCCAGAAGAAAGCAATCCCTTGGCGTCTTGAAAGGATTCTCTCGAGCTGGCCATTTGTACATCTCTTCGATCGACTTCAGCTCCGGATCCATATATGTAACATGAACACATGTTTTGTTGGCCAACTCCTCGGGCTGATTGAGTACATTACGCACAATGGAACCGTAGAGGGCGAGGACACCCGTACAATGACCATCAGGTGTAACGTGGATCACGACTGGATATTCGCATCCCTCGAACCCAGCGGATTTCGGCGTGGGCGCACTGGGTCGGACGTGGACATGCCTTCCTACACCTCCCGATCCCTTTTCGGTACCATGGTCGTATCCCGAATCAACTGCTGGCTCTGGCTCCTTTGGTTGCTCTTTGGGCTTTCTTAAAGCCTCCTCTTCTTTATGATCAGAAGTTCCGGAATGAAGTAACTCCTGAACTTTGCCCCCGACTTTTGCTACGAGAGCGCTCTCGGACGCTCTGGTGTATTGCGCTGTCAGCAGCAGGGCGAGAACGAGTGTGGTGATCAGTCCAAGGACTATCAAACGACGGGGTGGAGGACCCATGGGTTGCCGATAGAAGGCTGCGAAATTCGATGTCTTGAGGCAGGGAAGCAAACAATATTACGAAAATGTTCAAAGTGCCAAGTGCGAATTGCAAAATGCGAAATGCGAAAATTGCGACGGGTGAAATAGAGCGACAATGAGTGTGAAACCCGTACGATCAAAATAAAGAACGGTAATGCATGGCGTGAAAGGTAATTCACCAAGATATTGGTTGAGTTAGTGGGAGAGACAGCGAACAAACGGAAGATCCAAGGAGGAGATGCATACTGATGAAGGGTGTTATGGCAAGGATGTAGGGCACAAGCATTGGCACAGGCGGAGGGCTGACGAAAGAGGCATCTTACGGTAGGGTGGCATTTCCAATCCAAAATTCTTTCGGTACCACGCAATAGACGGATTTGATAGGCTTGATGTCAGGCCATATTGTACAAGAGGGATAAGATAACTAACATGTTTGGGCTTGATTGGTATCACGAGAAAGCCTCAGAAAAAGGGGGAAGACGGGGTAGTGGGGGCTCTCTGTCGCCAAATCCAAAGGCAGAGAATTGTATTCAAGTCAAATGAAAGAATGCCACTCAAAGCGGCAGTGACCGTTGAATGTAGAAGTGAACGCCAGTTCTTATCAAGAACCAGAAGGAAAGCTTAGTCATGTTGGTTTTATTTTCGTGTATCAGAAGGCGAGAAATTCACTTGGCAAAAAGTTCTGAATTTGACCTATTCATCCACCTCCGATCCGGCACCCGCTCTGCTAACGGCTGCGAGAGAGCTGACGTTCAATTCCACCTCTCCCTGAACCGGAGTACGTGGACTGGACGACGTGATGAAAGCGAGTGAGGCTGTGGGGCTCTTGGATTGCCGCAGCGCATAGCAGCCTTCTTCGTCGCCGCACGGGTTATTCGTATAGCTCGATCGGATCTAGAGTGGGTATGATTGGACTACGCCCTGTGCGTGCTGTGCTTGGTCACTTGGCGGTTGTGCTCAAACCCGACAAAGGCTGTCATATTTCAAGATACGTGCCACGATATTATCCGGGAAAGGGGCTGAGCGAGACTGCCAAGCTGGTCTGTATTGTTGTTGGAAGACCATTGATCCGGCAAGGTCCAGCTGACTCTTTTCAACTGTCTATGTATTTCCAGCACCACAGCGCACATCAGATTATCCCTTGTGCCAGATTTTGTTCTAGTTTCATATGAAAGTTCCCCCCGGATGGCGGATGGAAGCTTTCTAAGCTCTTGCGGCACTTTCGATCTCACTTATCAGACTTTCCAACCTTTTTTTGAATCCTCAGAGTGAGTCCCCTTCACTAGACTCCGACAGACAGAATTATATTTTCTCGATCAATCGCAACAGAGGTAATGCCACTGGTGCGACATGCTTCAATCCTTCACTGGCTTTGAAGGGGACGGCAGAAGGAACAGGTTTCATACCTTTTGTTCTTGTTCACACCACCCATGGCTATGTGAGTGCAGATATCTTGAACCGGCCTCAAGTTCCCCTACCACTACTAGTCCTGCCCCCGTTACTTGGTAATAGAGTTGGTGCTTGCCAACTTGCTTTAGTGGCAATGGCATTATGTGAGCTATGCGTAAAATTTTATTTTTCATATTAGTGTAAAGATGTAAAAAATGAGTTTAGCCTTAATTTTAGCCTTTTCATTTGCTTCAGATTTGATAGCTATAATGCTAGAGCGCGTTTTTTTTTTAATCCTTTTATTATTATTATTATTATAAAAGTTGACATATTAGTAGTTAGTCTACTGTTTTCGGGGGGGGGGGGCGGGGGGGGGTGCCTCACCCGCTGCTTTATGCAGCCTTTCCACTCGCTTAGATACAGATTCTCGTGCAGCTGGAAGCTTAGCGCTAGTAACCTTCCGCTGCTTTAAGACAAATTTCTCTATTACAAAAATAAGCAATCAAGTTTTTGAATAAGTAGCATCATACACAATAATACACATTTCTTCAAGTCTTATTTATATACATTCATATCCTTGTGTTACACCTATTAGCTCTCACTTAACTTCTTTTATGTAGCACAGACGACTTATGACTTTACAATAGTAATCTGCAAATTTTAAAAGGTTCACAACCCCTTGAAAATGAATATAATAAAGCTTTTATGAAATAAAAAGGTATCCACCTTTAATAATTATTTTGTATTGTAGTAGGGCAGGGCGCGAGGACAGCCGGCTCGGAATAACTTTTTTCCTTTCTTTACTAATACAAATATGTAGTCTGTAGAATAGCTTTCAGGAACAACAATCGGGACAACACCTAATATTCTACTCAACTCAGGCTTCAAATAAGCACCTTATCCTTGTGCTGCACCTATCAACTCTCATTCAATTCATCTTTTATGTAGCACAAATGACTCTAACTTCTACACTATTGATTATTATTATACCTTTTGCAAGTGGGAAGACAGCGAAGCAGGGCCGGGAAAGCGAAATCATATATATTGATCAGATAGTTTCTAAAGGCACGTCCGGAATTAGCACTTTACAAGGATAGCTACCTTTAAGAGATTTATTACCCTTATTAAAGTTGTCCAACGATTTTAGCTGGTATGCCCCACTTTATAACTCACGCCAAACGCAATTATTATCATTTTCTTTGACCGTTTCGCATTGAGAGCGATCTTTGGGGTATTGATAAGTTGTGTTAACTGGTAGATGTTAAGAAGAGAGTTTGAAAATATGTATTTAAGTTTATGGGTAAAAGGCTGTTTTATTGGAAGAATTAAGTATATATTTAAGATTAGTCCTTTAGCTTTTTATAGAAAATTGTGACGGCTCAATGGAATTTATTGAAGTAGCTGCAATATAAGTAGAAAAGATAAGGAGAGAAAGAGGATCGTAAGGAGTTTTAAGCTTAAGTAGGAAGGAGGCGGTTGCTAGTTGGTTATAGCCTCTTATTACAACATCACGTGATGTGCGCTTGCATGTGATACGCGCAACTTGCATGTGCTAGGGTTAGGGTTAGGGTTAGGGTTAGGGTTAGGGTTAGGGTTAGGGTTAGGGTTAGGGTTAGGGTTAGGGTTAGGGTTAGGGTTAGGGTTAGGGTT